>JADEYI010000277.1_pt1 | contig 86886 bp, 144 predicted proteins | sample 8542331 | NCBI WGS metagenome assembly JADEYI01 (sample SAMN16510988, study PRJNA670497) | mine drainage metagenome | isolation source: biofilm near Copperflume 1 | place: Germany: Marsberg coppermine Kilianstollen | collected 2018-02
GGGCCCGGGGGCCAGCCGCCGGCCGAGATTTACCGCCTCGAGCCCCGGCGCCGACACGCCCGCCATCGCTCCTTTGTCGTTATTGTCCAAACCCCCAAGATCGGCGGAGGCACGGGCGGCCGGCGCGCCGGTGCCGTGCTGCGCGACGCCGTCGGTGTCAATCGGGAAAAACGGCGCGGCCGTCTGCCCGCCGGGTTGCCCGGCGGGCAGCTGCCCGGCCAGCGGGTTGATGCGAAAGGCGGGCGGCACGAGCGCGTTTAGCCTCCGCCGGTGCACCGCCGTGCTGCCGGCTGCGGCCACGCCGGCAGCGCGCAGCGCAGCCACCGCGTTGGGGCCGTCGTGCGGCAGCAGTAGGCGCACGGCAAAGCCGGACAGCAGCGCCAGAATGAACACTGTGATCAGCGGCGCCCAGGGCGCTACCTTGGATGCCGTGTGCAGCACTCGCTGCCGCCGGCGCGCCCGCCGCGCGCCGCTGACGGTCCTGAAGGCCTCCTGATTCCCCCACGGGAAGCTGCGCCAGCCGCTGTTCAGCCGCTGCACCAGCTGCTGCTGGTGGTCATGCTGCTGCTGGTGCCTCTGCTCTGCCGGCTGCTGCTCTGGCGCGTCAGAATCCTCGTGAGTGTCCTCCACCGACTCGGGATCCGAGCCCCCTCCAGAGATGCTCTCCATGCGCTGGCGCATCTGCGCGCATGCGGCAGAGTATTTACTTCTCCTCGTCATGATAATTACAGCTCTTCCCTGGCTCCTGACCTCCACAAAGAGACTGTCTGTAGCAAGGAGAGCGACGCGGGGTGTGTATCACCTGTTCGCGCACCCAGCCCTCTGTCCCTGGGGTGTTTTTCTCCATGGAGAGGCTGCGAGCGCCCCTCCTGCGTATAGTCCCGCTTCGCTGTACTAGTTCGACCGTGTCTGAGTAGGTGCGGCCTCCCTCATCTAAGCTCTGGAGCTCTGATTCAGCGGCTTCCCCTGTTCCCTCCACGGTGGCTTGCTGCACCTCAGAAGTTCCTGCAAGCCCAGCTAAATATACGTATAAGTCTGCAAAAGGTGCTGTCGCTCAGCGTTCTCTCTACCACCATCCCCAACAGGCCACTTCCAGTTTTGAAAGAGATGGGCAAAGGGTTGGTCTCGAGCGGTTTTGGTGTCTTTGCGGGAGCTGAAATGTGGATCCAGCAGCGCTAGATAGAACGTGGGGTACCTGTGAGTGGTGATGTCAACAGGAGTCGATCCCAGATCAGGGTGGAGTTCATGCCCGCGCCCAGGACCGAACCATGCGGATTGGAGCACTCCTACGATGCCGGTGCTGTCTCCGAATGCGTGGAAATTGCCTCACTCGTTTGGAACGCACGAGCAGCCGACGGAGCACGAATAGGCTGCTTGGTTTGTACCTGTGGTCAACCCCGGGTCCGTTGTCCCCAATGAATCATCCACTGCGAGAACTGATCCTCTGTGCCAACCAGAGCTGGTCTAGCACTGTAAATTGCTGAGACTTGCTCTTCTAGACGGAGATATCAGTGCGTCTTTCCGCCGCGTTCTTTGTTTCGCAGGCGCGCGGTTCTGGTCAGTGCGTCACTTGCAGTTAATCGCTGGTACTCCGAGCGAAATGCGCGCGTACCAATCGTGGAATCTGTCTCGAGATTCAACAAGGTCCAACAGACCATCCGAACAGATATGTGACGACGAAAGTCTTACGCAAAGAAATCGTCACTGATGATCAGTTCCGATTTTCGTGACATCAGAAATGGAATTTGAATTTCGCCGTCCTCTTTGGCGAATCCACGAAAAAGGGAATTTCCCCGAAGTTCGTGGCGTAATCCTCTCGATCTGTCCCAGGGCCAGCTGAGAACTTTTTCGTTTTTAAGCAGTCAAGAGAGGCACGCAAACTTCGCCATAAAGTGTATGAATGCCATGCAAAGCTACTGGAACCAAGCGGGCCTGATCAGCTCATGTGATCACCGAGCTGGCAGCCTATTCTCTCGTTAGCACTAGTGTGCTCCGAGTAGTCATGCCATGCACAATCATAATGTCATGCCATATGGTTGATTTTTAACTCGCAAACAAAAGTTTGAATGATGATCTTCCAAATAATTGAAGCTGCATGAGTATAACTGCGTGCACTGCACACATGAGATGTTACAAGGTGTCTTAAAACTGGTTCATATTTCTAGGCCTTTGCCTGCCGGCAACCTCAGAGAGGGGTGGGCCAGGCAAAACCATACCGGTCATTGCAGTTCACTCAAACCACTTGATCATTATGCAATGCTGCACCGGCTCATGCGTTTTAACATCCACAACTGTCTCATGCCGTTATCCTGCCAACACCTCAGCACAAAGATCATGCTTGGTCCTAAGATGTGCGCATCGGATTTAAACTGAAGTTCCCAACTGGCAGAGTCACGTGCCTAGCAATGCTAGGATGAATGGCAATATTCTATGTGCTCCTGAAGCAGTCAGATAGTCTGCCTAAACAAAGCTACACTACCGGCACCATTTATCAGTATATACATTCATTTGCATTGCGGACACGTCTCCCGGCACACAACGCGCACTTTGGTCTAGAACAGACCCTTCCGTCCGCCGACAAGCTGCTCTATCTATGGTGAGACAACATGCATTTTGCCAGACTCAAAACCTCAAATCTTCCCTCCTGAAACTGATGCAGACATAAAACAAGCGCTGAAGTTTCCATCAGCTGCCCCCTCCTGTGAAGGGGCAAAAAGACAGCAATGCTGGTCAAGTGAAAGCAGCTGGCGACACAGTGCTCAAGGCATCTGTCAATGACACCAGCTGGAAAACCCTTGGGCTGAAGAATATTTACAGGTCCAAAATTGCCCTTGGCAAAGCCATAGCACACCTAATCACAGATATCAAAGGTAAAAGGCTAGCTTTGATCCTGTAGGAATCAAGCCTAAAGTAGGAAAAACTGCAGGGGAGAAATGCTTCAGTGTCAACTGCATTTGCTGATCTGGAGCCCTGAGCTGACTTGATGCTCGGGCAAACAATGCTCAAAAGAGCTCTGATGCAACTCCTGATTATATACAGTGCCTCAGTCATAAGACAAGAATGATCTGAACATGCCATCTCAGGATGGCTTTCTGCGTTCAGAGGTCTTACCAGCCTCCACAGATCCAATCACAGTCCGTAGAACAAAAAAACACTAGCTATTACTCCCATGTAAGAACTGTTGGTGCAATGCGCCAAAACTCTCGCTCCGAAAACATCCCATACTGTCTTGTACTGACTATCACTTGTGTTTAATGCTACAGAATTGCCTCTCGAGCGGCAGCGGCACATGCAGGAGTTGACACATCAGCGCCAGTCACTGCTTCTGCTAAGAGTAAAAGTTATGTCATCGGCTCTGCCGTTCACCAGCGGTGCCGTCCCGGCAGGACCCGAAGCAGATGCCGCGATGGCAGTTGCACATCTGCGGCTCCGAGCAGCTGCCCGGCGGCTGCCCGGGTACGGGCGGGTATGGGCAGCCGTACAGATCGGCAGGCAACGCCATCTGCTTGGTGCCTGACTCCAGCATGACTGGCAGCGTGTCCACTACGTACCTCACCTGCAGAGATCAAACACTGTCCTTCATCTGCATCTTCAGCCGTGCCGATGGGTAATACCACGAGTGGGTCCCTCTCGCTCAAGAGATTGCGTAAGAGAGAAGGAAGGCACAGAGCTGCCTGCCTCTGCCATGAGCCTCTGCGAGCCATCAAGCATGCTGATGTCTGGATGCAACATATCATGACTAGGTCCTGCCGTTTATGGACAGTCAGAGGTCTTCCTGCTGCAAAATCAAAATCAAAACCAAAATCAAAGGCCAGAGTGCGGCAGGAGTTGCAGGGAATGCTCTGGTGCTCTCACCTCGGGGTAATCGTGCAGGAGCTTGGGGGGTGCGTATGAAAATGTAAAAGCGCCCAGATCAGGATCGCGCTGCAGTGATTCCTTCAGGTAGCACGTCCTCACATCTCCCCGGCCGCCTGTTAAACGGCACAAACACCCTCAGCTCAAGAGTTGTGCCTTTGAGCCCTTCTATTACTACCCTTCCTACAGGCAGGCACATTCCCATGACTAATTGTAGAGCCTGTGCCAGCCTGACAGTGAATGCAGACATGGGAAATTCGTGTGTAGTGCACGCTGACCGTGCTGGCTCCCAAGCTGCAGTGAGCACCGCTCAGACACAAAGGGCAGACAGGATTTCTTTGCGCATTTGCAGCGCAGGTTGTAGAAAACAGAATTTCTGGACAATGTCAAAGGTGAGCAGGAAAGCCGTGTACCCTGCTGCCATATGCAGCAAGCGAAAATGCCGAAATTTTCAGTGTGACAAGAGAGTTGATGTTGCAGGTGGTGTGGGGCGAGAGGTCTGGCAGTGGGTTTTGTCCTGAATTAGTAATGCAGTGCCTCATGGGGTGAGTCACCTGCTACTCGCGTCCACGCGACGCAGCGGGGGTCCCTCTGGCAGAGGCTGCAGCAGGCGCCCTTGTTGGCAGTGTTCTTCACCGCCAGGTAGTGCACTGAGGACAGGTTTGCGTAGCCCAAGTTGTGCGCCAGCACAAAGCACTGATCGGGGTTCCTTGATGGCAGCTCCGGCTGCTTGACTCCCATCACCCTCACATTGAGCGCTGCCGCACAGGAACCAGAAATATCTCAGCAGAATTTTTTTTCTCAGCAAAAATTTCCCTCAACAAAATTTTCTCCAGCTTTGTGAAGGCAGGAACAGACTGATCAGACAGCATACATTTTGTCAAGTGATTCTTGTGGGATGCATGGCCTGGCATCCAAGTCTGTTGCTGACAATGCTTGTGCGGCATCCTTTGCACCAACACAATGAGACACTGATCAAGCAGCACTCTTTCCTTCTGCTGCACCATGCACTCAACGAGCTGCTTTCTCTGAACTCCCAGAAAGGAAGGGCGCCCAGAATCTTGAAATCAAGTCCAAAGTGCCCACCGTTGTAATCGGTCGTCGGCGGCGTCTGCGGCCGCACGCTGGCGGATCGGCTGGCGCCAGCTGGCGGCCCAGCAGGCTCCGCGAGGCTCTCCACGTCAGCAGGCCGTGTGCGCGCAGTACGCACGACCGGCAGTGGCTCAGAACTACTCACATCTTCGTCCAGAAGGTTTCCAAGCGCCCCAGTCAGATGGCCCGGATTCTCGGCTCCCATCGCCACTGACTTGACCAGCGTTGCCTGCGCTCCCTGCCATGCACACAAACTCCATGAGCCTCACACAAGCTGCTGCAAGAACACCATTACCGGCGCTCACTGCCCCTTCCCAAGGCATCATGCAAGGAACCTTTGCAGGAAATTAGGCCCCGCCATCACACTGGTGAAAGAGAAGGGAGCGGATGACAAGGTCTGGCCTCTATGCTCCTCTGGTCAAGGAGTACAAATCAGGTTCAGGTACACTGTAGCCTGGGGATCATCATCATGTGACTGATGACAAGAGCACGCCTCGCATTTATTCGTCAGGTTGAGGGTGACCGGGGCCCACCTCAGCAGTCTGTCTGGCTTCCAGCCGTGCAGCCATCAGAGCCTGCTCAAAACTGAGCGGCGATGGCGGAGCATTCCCTCCAAAGGCCTGCTTCATTGCGCCGCCGTCCTCGAATTCCATAAGGAAGGGATCTGCGAATGGCGCCTCGGCCCCGGCGATCAGCTGCCAGACCGGCGTTCTATTCCCGGACCTGCGCACCGCCAACTTTTTTTCACAAATCCATATATTCTTTAATTCGAGGCATGGCAGCAAGAATATCACTGTATTGAATGGCTGCGCATGCATCCTGGCTTGACAATCAAAGCTTGCCAGCCTTTAGCTGGGATCAAGCCTGCACCAAGCCAGCAGCAGCGCCAAATGCTCAGGGCTGTCTCAAGATCTGCCTGCTCTGGATAGGCATCTGTCCCATGAACCTCTCGACAGGCAACGGTACGCAATGACACAAACAGCACTCATGCAATATGCTGCTTCTTGCAGGTTTACTATAAAGTAGTCAGGGAGTGGTGCGCACGCTCTGTCATCGGCGACGCGCTGTGCAAAGGCGGCCATCCACTCGGCCAGCAGCTGCTGTTGGCTCGGTGCCGGGAGGCTCTGCTGTGCTGGGGGACTCTGCGTCGGGGGACTCTGCTGCGCTGGCGGGCTCTGCTGAGTCGGGCTGGTGGTGGCTGCCGGAGTGGGGACCGGGGTGGGGGCCTTGGTGGCCACCGGAGTGGGGACCGGTGTCGGCGGTGGCGTTGTATGGGCCGGTGTGGGGACTGGAGTAGGGGGCTTTGTTGTCGGCGCAGGTGTTGGCACCGGCGTGGGGGGGTTTGTCGTGGGCGCAGGAGTCGGCACTGGTGTCGGGGGCTTTGTTGTCGGCACAGGCGTCGGCGGCTTTGTCGTTGGCACTGGCGTGGGAGGCTTGGTGGTCGGCAGCGGCGCTGGCGGTCTTGTTGTCGGTACAGGCGGCTTGGTCGTCGACACCGGGGGCTTTGTAGTCGGCACCGGCGGCCTTGTTGTGGGCATCGGGGCCGGCGGCTTGGTAGTGACCACCGGCGAGCGAGGCCTTGTGGCCACTGGCGCAGGCGGCTTTGTTGTTGCTACTGGCGGCTTTGTCGTCGCCACTGGCGGCTTTGTTGTCACAGCCGGCGTCGGCGGCTTAGTCACTGCCGGCACAGCGGGGGGCTTGGTAGTTGCCACTGGCGGCTTGGTGGTGACTACCGGGGCTGGCGGCTTAGTGACTGCCGGAACAGCTGCCTTGGTTGTCGCTACTGGCGGCTTTGTTGTTGCAACAGGCGGCTTGGTTGTCGCCACTGGTGGCTTAGTGACTGCCGGAACAGCTGCCTTGGTTGTCGCCACTGGAGGCTTGGTTGTCGCCACTGGCGGCTTAGTGACTGCCGGAACAGCTGCCTTCTTTGTCGCCACTGGAGGCTTTGTTGTTGCCACTGGCGGCTTTGTTGTTGCAACCGGGGGCTTTGTGGTCGTCACTGGAGTGGGGGCCTTGGGGGCGCTGGGGCTCGGCGAGGGGCTCGTGGTGACCTTCGTCTGCAGCAGGCTCCGCCCCAGTCCCTGCCAGACACCATACCAACCTCAACACATGCCTTCTATGGAATCAGAAGGGAGCAGGAGAATCTAGGCTTCCTGGCATCTCCTGAGGAGGAGGGAGCATGCAAGAGGGAGCAGGGGCAGTTGTGGACAAGCTCCTAGAACAGCTCCTGTAGCCAGATTGGCGGCAAATAACCATTCCTCTAGAAGCCCCGCATGCAGCAGTGCACCGCATGTTTCCCCGATAAATTCACTTGAGCTCATATCTGCGGCTGCCTGCTATCCCTTTGATCACAAGATGACGATGAGGACATCATGCCAGGCAAGGCATGGCAAAGAGATAGCAAGGAATGAAGGAGGTTGAAGATTGAAGATTGTCACCTGCGCGAGCAGCCGCCGGCCGCGCTTCATCGGCACAATTATCTCCACAGGAACGCCCTTGTTGCCCGGGGGCGGTGCGATGCCGCGGCCGCTCTTTTTGTCGTGGTTGTGGACGCTGCTACTAATGTTTGTATCCTCAGCGGCGCGCGCGGCCGCGCGCAGGTCTGCAGATGTGCCCCCTCCCTCGCCCAGATACACCAAGGTGACGTTGGCGCGAGCCGCGCCGGTGACATCAGCGCGGGCCGAGGCGATGACATCAGCCGCGCCACCGGCGCGGCTTGGTGTTGTGCTGTTTGCCCGGTAGATCTGCGCGGCGCTGTTGCCTTCCAGCTTTGAGGGAGCAGGCGGCTGGGGAGCCCTGCCGCTGCTGCCACTGCTGCTGCTCTTCCTGACCGGCAGGACGAAGTTGGCGTCCGAGTTAGCGGCTGGAGATGAGCTGGCAGCCCTCTGATTCGAGCTGCCGCTGCTGGGGTTGGCGTTGTTGTAGCTGTCTCCGCAGATCTCTGCAAATTCGGGCATCTCGTGTGGCACGCAGAACCCCTGCGCGCACCTCATGGTGTGCCCCTCTTGCAGGTACGCCTGCGAGACAAGCCCATCCAAAAAGTGTCAATGCCCTGTTGAATCCTCAGCTCTGATGCACGAGTAGATTGCTAGGACGGGGGCTCAAAAAATGGAGCCAATTTGTGTGAGTCCTGGAAATCTCCTGACAATACACTGGCAACAGTCAGGATAAGGCTCTTCTGCTTGCACAATCGCGCCTTCAATTGGGCCAAGACACTCAGCAGATGCCCACAGTGAGCTTAAAAGGGGGGAGTTGGGAATTTAAAGAGGCAGAGGAGGCAGCACCTGCCAGGTTCCGTTGGGCAGGTGACTCAGGGCCAGACCGCCACAGGTGTCCAGGCAGGCCTCACACATTTCAGACAGCGGCACTGCCGCCAGTCGCCGCGCGCTCGGCTCATCAGATGTGTCATCGTGCGCGGTGCCTGGGTCACCTGCACTCAAAGATACTATCCACTTTAGACTCTCTGCCACTGTGGCTGTGCCCTATCTCTCTAGTTCCTCGCTGATGACGCAATGGCATATAAGCAGGACGTTCAAGTCGCTGCAAATGCAGTTGCGTCTAAGGACAAAGGAATAGGAAAGAGGCCTACCAAGTCGTAGCTGGCCGCTCAAAGCCAGCAGCAGCCCTGTTAGCAGAAGGCAGACGCCTGCGACGCTCCACTGCCAACGCTCGCTCCCTCCTTTCTGCTTCCGTTGTGAACTTTTTCTGCCCCCCCGGCCGACAGAATTTGTGGATCCACGATCTGCGTGACGCTCTGTCCTTGGGCTCCTACAGCTGAGCTGCGCATGTGCCTGAGAAGCTTTTGGCGAGGCCGTCTGCCTTTTCGTGGGGCTGTCGTCGGGAGTGTGTGGCGTGCAAGGCCCCTCTTCAATTTTCCTCGGGTCCACCTGATGTAGGGACGGATCATATTGAGGCGACAGGGGCTGCAGGCACGCATCGGCTGCCTTAAGGGAAAGGCTGGTTAGCATGCTCCCAGCGTCGCCTCCCCTGATCGAACAATACGTAAACGTCCTTCAGCATATTATAAAGCTTTAAAGCAAGTATTAGACGGTGAATGGCCTCGTGTGGACCCCGGTGCAAGTGGGTACGAGCAAGCCGTCGTTCGGGAGATATGAAGAAGGTGCTCACTGCCGCCCTTTCAGGCTTGCACGACGCTTCACGGGCATACATAAGGCTGTTGTAAGGATGTTACAATTTCCTTGGGCAACGGTGCAGGCTTTACCTGGCCCTTTCTACTTGTCCTGCAGCGAAGGTCGGGGATGGGCCCTTGCTGCCGAGTGCCAGCTCTCACACGTCGGGGCCGTCTCGCACGCTGTCAGTGTACATGAGCTTGCTAAAATCACAAGTCTATTAGCTAGGATTCTGCGACAGGCACTTCTCACTATCTAATTTCTCGCGAATTTCTCCGAAGGTTCAAGGCTTGATCTCCCAATTTCATATCTCGGGGAAAAGTGCAAATCCGCTCGTGCTGCACGATTGTATCCCTTTTGCCAGCCACTCAAAAAGGCTGTCCGGGCTTGATTTTTCCACAATTTAAAGCGGATTTTAAAGGTTTCAGTATTCAACCAAAATTCATGGAAGGTAATACTTGCGAGCAAGCAAGTCAGGCATGCCATTATTAATGAAATGATGTTACAAAATGCCCTTAGGACATGGTCTTGCAAGCATGCAAGCACATGTATGAAGAAGGTCAACTTGATAATGAATATAGAAACAGTGAGCCTGATCTAGGAACATGTTAGCATTGTTGCAAGCCATAATCAATTCCCCATGGACACTCCAACACTTCACGTGAGCTTTTGAAACTTGCAGAAATTTACTAATTCCCAATTGGCCGTCAATGGCAAGAAAAAATCAATCCATTCCATACGAATTTGTCGCGTAAAAAACAAGGCCAATAGAATTTTCCCAGCATTGTGATATCAACCGTGTCAAATACTTTCCCAGCACCGTGAAGGTTTTGGAAAGCACCTCGAGATATTCTCCTTTTCCAGGGTTTTCCATATCCACGCGTATGACCCTTGATATTGCTACAAGCTGCCATCAACACCCAGGTCAGCAAAACCAACAGAGAAGCAAACGAGTTGCTGCCCTCGCACACGATCACAAAGAGCAAAATTGACACAACCTGCAGCTGACGCTATGCTGTGGCGGCCTAGCCAAAGAGGGCCACAAGTTCCCTATCAGTGTAGAGACACAATTACTGCACACATCAAGAACAAGAACCCCAAGAACAAGCAAGAACCCCACCACCTCGGGGTGAGGGTCGGGCGCGCGGGGGGCCACCCAGGGTTTAAATGTCAGTCCCAAGAAAGAGCAGGCTGAAAGCAGCAGCTTCTGTGTGCAGCATTCACACATCGGAAGAAAAATTCTTGACATACTGTACTGCTGTACGTACTCATGTACATACCGATGTTTGCAAATACAGCATTACGGTATGTCAGAGATTTTGACATTATCAGGCAGTGGACCCAGCACCAGGGGTCTGTGCATCGTTAAACTTCCGAACGTGCTATAGACCCGGGCCGGTCTCTCTGCCCTTATTTTTGCAACCTGTGATCCCCGTTGATCTCCTGCCTAAAGTGGTGCTGCAGGCCCTCAGATATTATTCCCTGGCAAACATCCCAGGGAAAAAATGAGAAGGCTTCACAGACCTCTCGAAAGTTTCGTGCCCTTCAAAACAGCATTAATTTGCTGCTCTCTGCCGTGACAACCCCCGTCTAAAGGGCGATTTCAGGTCACAGCAGGCCCTGGCAGGAGCAGCTGCCCTGTATCCCACTGAGATGATCTGGGCAGGGTTCTTTTGGTGAGTACTGATTTTGTGTCAGGGAATTTCTGACACCCGCGTCTTGTCATAGCGGAGCCTCCGGAGTACATGCATTCCGAAAAGAGATTTGCACCAGATGCTTGAACATGCAAGTGCAGACGAGGTGCAGGCTACCCCATGTCTTGACCACTGAGAGCTAAAGAGAGCAATGCACTCAACTAGAACACCAGCAGGCAATGCCCACTGTCCTCGTCCATTCAGCTGACTTATTCAGGAAGCTGCACTGCCCCTTTACGGGCAGCGGCAGCGGCGCCAATCTTTGAAGGCAGCCAAGTGACACAACTGCTGGAAGAGCTACTAATTCTTTGCAACGCCGTTCGGCGGCAATTCCTCTCAAGCCAGACCCTCCTGCCCAGGAGCGCGGGTCAGCTGTCTGTGTGACATCAGCGGCGAGCAGCCGACGATGTCATCACAGGCGACGCTGTTCGCCGGCGATGCCTCCCAGGCAGGACCCGTAGCAGATGCCTCGGTGGCAGTTGCACATCAGCGGCGCAGCGCAGCTGCCCGGCGGCTGCCCGGGTACGGGCGGGTACGGGCAGCCGTACAGTTCGGCAGGCAACGCCATCTGCTTCGTGCCTGACTCCAGCATGACCGGCACTGCATCCACGATGTACCTCACCTGCACATTGTTGTGACGTTTAGCCATTGTTCCTTCGTGCAACATGCAGGAAGCACGCTCACAGAATGTGCACATAGAGTGTCCCAGCAGCTCGTAGCATGAGAGTAAGGGCAAATTGCTATGCATGCACAAGATTGGCATTTGCGGCTTGTACAGATGTGTGCAGGGCCCTTCCATGAATTGCGGTCATGGTTCCTCCTGGCCTCTCCTGCAAGCTACTTCCGGTGGGATAAATGTAAGCGCAGGATAAGGTTAGTCACCTGGGGGTAGTCACGGTGAAGGTAGGGGGGCGCGTAGGAATAGGCATACGCCATGATGTCCGGGTCTCGCTGCATGCTGTCCTTCAGGTAACATGTTCTCACATCATCCCTCGCGCCTGCACAACCAGCACCCCTCTTATAAGACCTTGCTCCCGGATATTTCCTTTTGCACTTGAGCAGCCGCTGGCCCCAGAGGGATGCAAGACAATGCATGATCACAAAGGGCAGCATAGTAAATGCAAGAAACGCCTGCAAACTTTACATCCCCTTGATGAGCTCTTGAGCGCCTGCTTGTGCATCTGAGCTGCTTCTGATTCTGCATCTCAGCAGCCGCTGCGCACAAATGCAGCAGGACAGTGCAAGATGCAGCATGTCGACCAGCCTTTGCTGCCTGCCACAGGTGTGGGACGAGCGCTGCGACAGTGAATTTAGTCATGTGCAAGTAGTACAGCGAGTCATGGGGTGAGTCACCTGCGACTCGCGTCCACGCGACACAGCGGGGGTCCCTCTGGCAGAGGCTGCAGCAGGCGCCCTTGTTGGCAGTGTTCTTCACCGCCAGGTAGTGCGGGGTGGAGAGATTTGCGTAGCCCTGATTGTACGCCAGCACAAAGCATTTCTGCGCCGCCGGTACCAGCTTGTTGGGCAGCGACGGCTGCACCACTCCCATCACCTTCACGTTCAGACCTGCACCGCCATATGCACACATGCTCAGCTTCACGGTCCACACGGCTGCAGGACGTTTGCTGAGACCGGCACTGCAAGGCCTCTCGAAAAAAAAATCTGGCGAGAAAATTGTATCCAAACATTGGGTGTTGCTGGCAAGAATAAATGTGGTGCCTCAGATCAAGAAGTGTCTTCCTAAGTCACTACCGTGCTTGAATAGAGCACAAAGTCCAGCGGGGCTTCAGTGCACCAATCAAGGAGAAGGGTGTAAAGAGCGCAGGACTAAGTGATATCGAATGGAAGAGGTGCCATCTTTGGACAGAGCATAAGGTCCCACAGGGTTCCAGTGGACCCACCCTGTCAGTGATTATTAATGCGCAAGAGTCAATGATCTTGAGCAAAGAAGGTGCGCACCCGAAAAGACGGGGCCGTCCTGCCGCTGCACGCGTGCATAGGGGCTGGCGCCGGTGGCGGCCGGCTCGGCGAGCGTCTCGTCTGCGCCGCGGACGCGCGCGGTTTTGCGCACCGGGCCGGCGCCGGGTGAGTCAACCTGGAATGAGTCAGCGTCCAGCAGATTGCCCAGCGCCAAATCAGCCGCCACAGACTTGATCATGCTCCTCTGAGCACCCTGCGCGCGCACAAAACCACAAAACCCCCGGTTAGTCAGCACATCACGCCCACGCCACCACAGCTTTCTTGATGTATCATAAGTTACACCTAAGATGCCATGTCTCTCTTCACAGCAGATCGCAGACAAATAGAGAGGATTCCACAGCCTGCTCTTCTCGCACACTCTGAGGCCCTGTGCAGGCCCCTCTACTGGTAGGGAAGGACACATTGTCCACAACATGCCCATTTTCCATCATTTCCTAGGCTGCCATGTGGAGAGTAGTCAATGTTCCCACCTGGCCAGCAGCTTTCCTGGCCTCCAGCCGCGCGGCGAGCAGAGCCTGCTCAAAGGTGACGGGGGCCTCGTTGAAGGCCTGCTTCAGGGCTCCGGGGTCCTCGAACTCCATGAGGAATGGGTCTGCAAAAGGGGCCTCGGCCGACGCCAGAGTCACCGGCGCCGTGTTGGCGGCCGGCGGCGAGTCGGATTCTAGGGCGAGCCGGGCTGCGAATGCGCGAGTCCACTTGTTGAGCAGCCGCACCTGCTCGCGGCCCACGTGCGTCAGCTGCCGCTGGCTTCCCTGCGGCGCACCAAGCCCCTTGCTTAGTTGATATTATTACCGTACTATCACTCTTATTAGAAAATTTGATTATTTGTTTACACACGATCCCTGCCAGAGGCAAGGTTCATCTGTAGACAAGCTTGCTTAATTGTGACTACTGATCTTCTACAGCTGAGGAGGAGCGAAAGTCCAAGGCAAGCATGCAGACATCCTTGCAAAACCCATAATCAAGGAAATTCTGGTGCCTATCATAGAAAGCCAGCATTGAGTATCAAGAGGCAGCAGTTGAAATGGCTCAGGTATGCGCCAGTACCCCAATTTTTTAATGCTTTGGCCTGCTCATATTGTAGCTCTCAATTGATTTTCTTTGGAAGGCAGAGACTCCTGGGAGGAGGAATTGCATTGGCAAGCTAGACACAGCCACTCACCGAGACGAGCAGCCTGCGGCCTCTGCGCGACCCGAGGCTCTCCTCCTCTGCCTCCGGTTGCTCTTCCTGCACCTCCTCTTCCCAAGTGCTGTCCCAGTCGCCAGAACATGCACTGGTCAGTTCTGCGGGGGCGTCCGCGGGCACGCAGAAGCCGCCCCGGCACACCATGGGCTGCCCGGTCCACATCAGCCCCTGCCCGCTGGGCATCAGCCCCTGCCCAAAGGGCAGCGGGTCTAACAGCCGCGCGCATGCGCCGGTGCACGTCTGGCACAGCCTCGAAGTTGCCCCTGGCAACGCCCTGGCCGCCAGATTCACCTCAAGGTGACTGCCTGCGCATCAGCACACAAAACTCCTCAGCATCAGTGATGACGCGGTGTGACAAAAAACTCAGCCCATACTGGCCATTTTGCATCACCACTCGCGTACTTTGATGACAGCGGCAGTGCTTCAACACAGCAGTGTGAAGCGCAAAGTGCTGTCCTTCAAGTGAGCAGTCTATTAAGAGGTATTGCAGGCGCCATAAGAAACACAGTCGGTCATTTGCAGGACTTAGTAAGTGTTGAGAGAGACGCAATCCAGATTGGATAATTTTGAGGAACAAACCCCACCTCGCCAGGCAGGGCCGCAGCACCCTAGCAGCAGCACTGTCAGCAGCAGCGCGGCGGCCGATGCAATTTGGCGCCACCGCACCGGCAGCCGCCCGGCGGCGTTCCATGCCTGCTTCTGGCCTGTAGACTCCTGGCCTGCCCACTCGCCAGGCTGCCCCGAAAACGGGCTCTGCTCGGCCAAGGAACCTTCACCGCTGCCAGCACAGGGTGACCCCCAATGCTTAGTGGGTGGCTCTGCGCACTTTGGGGTGCTGGGCGGCTCGGGCTCCTGTGTGCTGGGCTGCGCTGAGTTCTCTGACATGCGCTGCAGAAGCTGCTCGCGCATGCGAGGCCAGTCCCTGCATGCGGTGAGATATTCGCAGGCTGCCCCTGCTGCATGGTCTGTGGGGGCAGCAGCTGCATTGCTGGGTGGACTTGCTGCACTCACGTCGTTGGTCTCTGCACATTGAACAGAAGAGATCCTTTAGTAACCAGGTGGATGGGGTACGTATGTGTGTCCCTTGCTGTCAGGATATCAACGATGCCCTTGCAAAAGTGGGAGTCTGCAAAGCAAAGATGTTGGATGTGCAGTTGGTTTTCTTTAGAGTTAGTGAATATGGTGCATATATTGGATCGCCAGACTCCAAAGAGGGCAGGCTGCTCACCAGCCACTGCTGCTGCGTCCGTTTGACTTTGAGCTGTGTCATGCTGCAAGCTCCAAAAGCGCATGCGCAGCTCGTCGCGCAGATTAAAGCTACTTTGTGAGGATTCCTCTAGCTTTGCGCTCTGGTTTCTTCGGCGCAGGCCGGGTCGATTACTCTTCGCAGGGATATCTAGAGTTTCTACGATCGCTTCTTCCGTTTCTTTCACAGGCGGCAGTGTGCTCTTTTGTCCACGGAGCATAATCTGCGTTCTGTAAGCAGATATAAAAACCCAAGCAAGTTTCGTATCGTAACAACTGTTTTTCGTCCGCGCGCGACCCGGTATCGTCCCTTCGCCGCATGTGTTTGTTTGCCAGTGTACGGCAGGTCCGTTGCTCGCCTCTGTTCACATATAGTCAGCTCTATTGCTGTGTACTAGATTTCACATTCATCCGTCTTTTCCAGTAAAGCAATCGTCAAGACCTTACCATCTCGAACGATCTTTGCCGTGAGTTCGTCTGTTCCTGTCTTCTTTCGGACTGATGATGACGTTGATGATGAGGCCAGCACCCGCTTAGTGATCGGAGGAATTTCAAGGGGATTGACCTAGAGCTGTAGGGCTCCTGGCAAAATGGCATTGAAGCTGAGGCGTGCATAGTTTTCCCAGAAAATGCCTGGATCTGGCAGGGATGCTTATCAAGTTTGCTGCATCAGATTGCACCAGTCGTTTTGAAGCCTTGCAAGCTCGAGCTTACCAGTGGAGTGACCATGCAGTTCACTGATAAGCAGGTGGACAGTGTCCATTGGACATTCAGATCTGCCACGCGTGGATCTGCCATCTCTACGGTAGATCTTCCACCAGTGACTGGCTGCCAGCCGCTGGCCTAGCGGGCATGTCTGCACTACTGGACACTATTGTACCTTGTGCCGCATATAGATGTCTACACCACACACCATGTAAACATATTCGAAAGATTGTCCATATGCATATTGAAATCATGGGTAGTTGCGGGAGCGTAACAAGATGAAAAAGCCGCTCCACAGACAAGGTGCATGCATGATGCAGGTTCTCAACACCAATTAATCCCAGGGGACTGCACACCAAGAAACCCTCAACGAATAGTCTGCTGCATACATCAAATAGGCCAGCCAAGATTCTGCGGTGTATGCCAGCCTCCACCCTGAACTTCCTTGTAGGACACACTGTTGTCTGTCTCCCCACAACCAACTGGTCACAAAGTGTCTCCTCAACCACAGAAACTTCCGAATGACACAGAAGAGAGCAGTTTTGATGTGAAAACCAGTGTGTTCGAGACAGAGCCACTAGCAGGCCCTCCTGGCAAACCACCAATCTTAACAGGCCAGCCAGTCTCAAGGATGAGATGAGGGGTCCTCAACATGCACAGATCCATGCCTGCTATGTCCAAGCGGCAAATCTGCCTCACGTGTCCCAAAGAATAGTATTGCTGTAGCTGGGCGTTTGCCAACACTTTGAATCCAAAGATTCCTGCAAGCCTTCTGTATTCATCGAGAGAGTACGATGTACTAAAAAGCCACCAATTGAGCCACACAAAAAGACAGACATCCGTTCCTAATGCTGGCAGGGCCAAGGGCTGCCCGAAGCTCTTACTGCATGCATGATGTACCCTTCGCAAATTCTCAAGAAGCAACCTGCAATGCCTTGAGCCTTGAAGTTCGGTGCTGAGAGCATTCTCAACCCTGCTGCCTTCTAGCAGTTCCAGCAAGGCGGCACGCGCGGATGTGCATGCTCTCATGGCATCTAGCGGAACTGCGGAGTCGGCGTGAAGCTGTCCTCGAAGCTTCCTCCGCTGCTGGGCGCCTCTTCCTCCTTCCCCTTGCCACCGCCACCGAACCAGCCGCCAAAGAATCCGCCACCGCCGCCGCTGCTGGAAGGTGTGCTTTCGGGCTCTGCGGCGCTCTCAACTGCTGCTTGAGCAGCCTGAAGCTCCTGCAGTGTGGGTGCTGGCTGGGGGGCACCTGTCCGATTGCAGGGAAAGAGTCAGCTACCGTTGACACTTGTGGCTCGAGCCCTGTCAGTCCACTGTCATTGGTAGCTCTTGATTTTGCGAGCCGTAGGTTTATTTGGTTTGGAAGGGCATTGAGGGCCCAAAGAAACATGCACAGACTGTGTTCAAACCTTCCAGATTGTCCACATCTCTTAGGCATTGATGCAGTTTCTTTGCACACAGCGCAGCATAGAGCTCTGCATAAACAACAACACATGCCCAGCACAGGAACACAGGCACATGCTTCAATCAGCATAAATAATTCTGAGTGTGGTGCATGCCATGAACACAGCAGATGCAATTTTGCAACCGCGCAAAATAGCAGACATGCGGGTGCATTAACACACACACCCTTGCATCTGGGGTTGGCAAGGGGGTAATAAGCTGACCTGGCTGGGGCAGGGGGGCGCCTCCGGGGGCCATCTCCATCATGGGAGGGGCCGGGGGTGGCGCAGTCGCACGCGTCAGCAGGATGCCCAATCCCTCAATCATCGCCAGCAGCACCCCGCCAAACGCCGCCGACTTGGCCGACGAGCGCAAGCCTACACAGGTTTTCAACACACCTCACTTCTCTTATACACCTGCGGAACAGCAAACTGCAAGCAGGCACGGCTTGCTCTTGACCGGGTGATGTGCCGAGCCCTAGTACGACACGCTGATTCTAAAGACCCCTTACTCATGCGAAGGCTTGAGGCCTCAGTGGGCGGCCTTGGCCTCGACATAGTTGTTCTCTTGGCCATCACAGCATCGATGAAAGCTCTCATGAGCGGTGCAAGTGCCCAGCGCTCTCTGGCCTCCAGAGAGCGCTGGGGGGATCCGACAAGATCTTGATGACGCAGAGCATGTCTGATTCCCTGTGCAGGCTGCATTGCATCCTCTGAGAGAACCAACTCTTGTCAAAATCATACTGAAAAGGGCCAGCGCGACACATCACATGGTCAATTGTATTGTGCATGTCTTGGATGGTGTGCCTGTTCGCAGCTGCACTTGCCATCTCTGTGAAGATGAGGGCAAAGACAAGAACGCCTTGCAGCACAATTTTAAACAGCAGCGCACTGGCGTCATATCAACTTCTCAAACCTCACATTTCGAGCTTGGGGGGTGTGCCTCCTCGCAGTTGCAGTTGCCTCATCTTGCACGACAACGTCTTGCATTTTCCACACCCTCAACAGGAGCGTGGTGGCGCCACATGACATGGTCAATTGCAACGTGCACATCTCGCTCTGTGACAGCCAAGTCCTGCCACCTAATGCCAACAAACAATCCGCGCCACGTCAACTGGTCAAACCTCAAAGTTCAGGTGGAAGGGGGGCGTGCCTGTGCGCAGCTGCAGGAAGCCGCCGGTGAGAGCGCCGGCGGCGATGGAGTTCCAGGGGTCCTCCTTGTGGCGCAGGGCCACCAGCGTGCAGTCAAAGGTGGAGAACAGGCCGCCCCACACCGCAAAGCTCCCGCCTATCCTCGGCGCCTCCCGCCTGATCGCCTGTGTGTGACAACCGCCGTCAGTGTGCAGGGGTGTGTGGCTGTCCGAAAAGCAGCTCAGCTGAGCTGCCAACAGAGAGGGCACGCGTGTTTGTGCTGATGCGCCCGCTCTTCGATAAAACATGCTAATTCAATGCTAGTTCAAAAGGAACCCCGCATGTCTGTGATGACAAGTAGTGGCGGACAAGTCAACTCCATTGCTTGACGTGTGGTTAAAAGTCCACCCTCCCTGAAGAGTGTCTGGAGGTGGGAAAAATGTGCATGCTGCAAGAGAAAAGCATAAAAACTGATCCAAAGACTGTGTTTCACATGAGCTGCACACCTCGAGGCCTCCTCGCATCCGCTGGCCGCTGGGGGAGTTCTTGCTGCCCTTGACCAGGTGCCAGATGCCTCCGCCCACTGCCCCCATTCCAAACGCGCCGCCGATGTCCCCAATGATCCTGTATGGACAGGGCTCCCTGCCATGATCCACTCCTGCAATGAACCAGTGTGGCAGGAATTAGACTAGATTGGAATAAATATCCACAAATTCACCACATCCAGACAATCCCGACTATCACCTGTGAGCCTGCCGCACCGTTCAAGAGCTTGCAAAAGTTCCTGCTAGCAGAGTCAGACATTACAGCTACTTATTGTGTGGGCTAGGGCGCAGACATGTCAATGAAGGCGAGAATGAGTCTCACCTGGTCCTCCTGGCCCTCCTTGTTGTCCTGCTGGAGCCATAGGATGCTAATAATAGGCCAGTAATCTCGCGAATCAGGGCCTGCACAGCTGCCAGCAAGCGTTGCATCAGCATCTAGGACACATGTCAAAACTCTCCCTAGTCTGTGAATGACCATCGTGGAGTGCCACAAGAAGACTCCTACGGTGCTGTACTAGGTCATCTCCAAGTGCCATTTGCGTGAAGTGCAGCGTGTTCACACTTCCTTGATACAATGAAAGCATGAATTTCGTATGGATGAATGCGACAACTCCTAAATACAGAGTTACAACAGCAAGTGATATACCTTCGAAAGGATCCTTTTGATGGCACGGCAGCCACTCAAAAGAAGCGGCTGCTCAGCCCTTATGGTAGATCAGAGCAGCGATTGCTATTTGCTTGTGTGATCTGCTGTTTGGATCTGTAGAACGCCGCTAGTTGAGCAGTAAGCACTGGTGGCTGAAGCTATATATCAGTCGCAAGCTTCTCTTCTGCCGATTCTGGAGCTGCTGCTTGATAGAATCTCTATAACAAAACTCGTGCTGTTGATCAAAGAGGTATCCAGGAGAGTTGCAGAGCTGCAACGCGCTGTGCGCCAAGAAACCAACCATAGGAAGCCAGAGGTGCAGGTTCCACGACCCTGGCTTCCTTCTAAACCCTACAGAGTTAGCTAACTCTAAACCTACTAATGCTCCTTATGTAACTCTCTGGTTCTTCCTTTCCCAAGATCCAAGTCGAGTCAAATTGCCTCGTGTATAGGCAGTACAAGAAATATTGTTCAGGTTGTACAGCAGCACAGAGAACGCACGCTTACTTGCTTTCTGCCTAACCTGTACTAGACATGGATTGGTCCTGGAAGACAGCACTCGTGACAGGGGGAGGATCGGGCATTGGCAGGCATATCTCCCTCGCTTTGGCTAAGAAAGGTTGTAAAGTGACGGTGAGAGCGATAGGACGACCCCTTAAAGCCCCAAGAAACGAACATTGTATTGCGTCATGGGCTAGTCAGTCTCTGATGTGTTATTAAATGTATCTTCTGCATGCCTTGTAGGTGGTGGATATCAGTGAAAGAGCTGCTTCATCCACGGTGAGGCACACGATCATCCATGCTTCCATGTGCAGTGACTGTACTTAACTTCAGTTCTGCACAGGTGCATGAGTAAGGTCCAGAGAGGATTCTGAAGAGCAGGTGAACTACAGGTAGATGAGATCAGGCGGCGTGGAGGAGAGGCAGAGGCAGCACAGTGTGATGTGAGAGATGACTCAGCACAGCAGGCGGTGTTCGAGTCCCACCACCGCAATTTCGGGCGACTTGACTTTGCCATCATTAATGCTGGTATCTTTGAGAAAGGTGCATTCCCTGCTAGGAACCACTGAAGCACCTACGCCGCATGTTGATGGACAATGATCCGTTGGGACGAACAAATAGCTGCTGTTGCAACAAATGCATGCGAGAAACCTGCCGCTCTTGGTTGATCTGTGATATATTACCAGTACAGCATGCTATATGGCAAGGCATGTCTCTAGATGCATGGCCATACAGCACGTTGCATTGGTGTGACATCACACAGCGGTACTAAAATGAAACATCATGGAACATCACTGCGGTGCAGGGGACTTTGTGGAATCTGAGGGTACTGACTGGCAGACAACGCTGGACATCAATCTGAGGAGTGCCCTGGTGGGCACGCGGTTGGCTGCCCAGACCATGATTGGGCAGCGCACAAAAGGTACAGCAGGAAGTGTTCATCCAAATCGTTGCTCCATATCCCTGATCCCTTGCTGCGTGTCTTCCCCTGAAAAAATGGGAGTTGAGGTAGGCATTCATAAGAGTGGTGGTCAGAGTAGAGGGGGAGACTTGGTGCAGGGATGGGCAAGGTACATTGGACACATGCTGAAAGCTGAGTATAATGTGGAATTTGTGGTGCAGGGGTCATTCTGCTCATGGCGTCTGCAGGCGGCCTCTTTCCCATGCCCTTTGCGCCAGTGTACGCAGCCTCAAAGGTGACACCATGCATGCGCCTGCCACCATCCAAGCTTTTCAATGCAGGAAATAGAAGGTGCAAGGAATGGTGACACGTCCATACTTTGACACCAACCAGGAAGCCATCTGAATTTTGCATACTAAAGTGAGCTCCGTTTCGTGCCTTCTCTGCGTGTTGTTGCTGCTTTAACAGTGTGCTAAGCAATCCCCTGCACCTTGCAATCTCGGACGCGCATGCGCACGTTTGAAGGCCGGTATTTCCTGAGACTATGATTCTGAGTATACGCTTGTACCTTCAAGAGTTCTTGTGGACTCCTGTCATGTCCTCAAGGCAGATGGAGAGGAGCAATCTCTGGCATTGTGCAGGCGGGTTTGGTGCATTTCACGCGCTCAATCGCGCCAAAGTTGGCGGGACAGGGGGTGCGGCTGTGCGCGGTGTGCCCCCAGCCGGTGGACACGCCGATGGTGGCCTCCTGGAAGCATACGGGGCTGCCCCTGCCAGAGACCTTTGACCAGCTGCTGACTCCCGAACGGGTGCGCTGGCAGCAACCTTTCTTCTCACCATGATCTGTGATCTTACGTGAAAAGAAATATGCTCTAGTTGGCGCTATGTCTGGAAAGCCGTGGCCAGCCGTCGCTTCCATGCATCTCAAGTGAGTTCCTGAAAGGGGCCTGCTGAGTGTGACGGCCTGAATTGAAGGAAGTTGGAGTCGACTGAAGGGTGGCAGTATTCGTGAAGCAGTGTTGAGCCAGAAGCCTGCGCTGCTTGGGTTGCTGGAAGGCATGGGTACAAGAGTCAGGGACTTTTGCCATGGGCAAGCTCTGACAGCATACAATCATCAAGAGGAAAGGTTGTAAAAGTGTGCCCATGCAAAAAAACCCTTGGCTAGTCCAGGAAAGACAGCATTCTTCTGCAGCCAGATGACCAACTTGCATGTGACTGTTAGGTGTACATGGACGATCTGAAACCCCACTTGGGCAACTCATCCCATTGCGACTTTGTAATCGGCCTTTTGGACTTGTCAAGTTTGTTTGCCTTTTCAGGTGGTGGAGGCATCCATGCTGCTGCTGGAGGATGACAGCGCTGTCGGCCGGCTGCTGATGGTCCATGTGAATGGCAAGTTCTACGAGTGGAAGGCGCCCAAGGGCAACCTGCAACAAATCCGCGGCACTTCCATCTCGGGCATGTTCCCTCTCAAGCCTACTCCCCGTCATGAGCCTCCACTGCCTGCTGCCACGTTTGTCTCATTGTCAGGAAGGATCAGAATGGGAAAGGAAACTCCAAGATGTGCCGCATGCAACAATGAAAAACACTGCTTCCATGTCTGGAGGGGGAGTCCTATGGGTCTATCTCCTGGTGTGGCTTCTAGACAGACACTTGGGTTTATGAGCGGTTTCATAAGAATATGGTGCTTTGCTGCTTGCAGGTTCTTCATCACCAGCGAGCTCGTCAGGACAGCGGAGTGGCCTGGCAGCATGGGCGACTGCCGCAATTCCCTCCCACAGAACCAAAGTCCAGGTCAGCCTCACACATATCTGTTCTCCTTCGCAGAGATTACAAGTGCCCAGCCTCCTATTCCCATCCGCATCTTGTATTTATACTGTCTCCTCTTGCCTTCACATACGAGAGCAGCCAACGTGCAGCTAGTAACTTGCCTTCTGTGTGCTTTGGTCCATCTGCCTGTCAGGCCCCGAATTTGTCACTCTGTCTTGATCAAGCATCCAATGCCACGCCTCAGCAGCTGACATCACAGCTTCCCGGCAGGTGCACACATTGTCGACAGACTTCCGGGCGGCGACGCGGATAGAGCGTGAGCCGCTGCCGCCGCAGCTGCCGCCAGGGCACATTCTGGTGAGGCGTGCCTATGCGGGAGTCAACGCCTCCGACCTGAACTACACCGCCGGCCGCTATTTCGGCAGCGCTGCGGCGGCCGAGAAGCGGCTGCCGTTCGACGCTGGCTTTGAATCCGTCGGCGTCGTTGCAGCACTCGGCCCGGGTGTATCAGGCGAGCTTCGCTTCTTTGCAGAATATGTGAAGTTGGAGGTACTGTGATGTTGGCACTAGATATTGTGCCAAATGCATTGCATGTGCTTTGGGCAGTATCGCCAGGGATGTTTATCGGCTGTGGTCTGGCATACTATCACTCCTATGCAGTCCGCTCCCAAGGCACATTTGCTCGTGCGTTGCTTTGCACCCACTGCCCCCCGAGATCAGCAAGGTGCTGTGCAGATCATTGCAAGTCGCCTTGTTGTTTTTCATTGGCTCGGTGCAAGGCAAGTGGAGGGTGGAGCACGTGTACTGTTCTCTGCATACCGGTATGTGCTTCATGGTGTGTGCCTGGATGTGCCGCCCTGATTGTGAAAACATGAACCCTCCATGGCAATCCATGCACAGCATTATAGAGGCTGTCTTCATCAGATCCTGTCACACCCTGACCGTACCCTTGAAAGTTGACATTGGCAGGCTCCGTGAGGTCTCAATCTAGCCTCAGTCACAAGGCAAAGAGCGTTTGCACGTCAGTGAATGCACTTTGTCGGCTGGCGCAGGGCTGAGGGTGGGGGATCCAGTGGCGGAGATGGCGTACGGTGCGTTCAGCGAGTGGGGCATCGTGCCGGTCAAGCATGCGATGCCCGTGCCTGTTCTGGCGCCCGAGGTTATTGCGCTGCTCACCTCCGGCCTCACTGCCTCCATCGGTGCTATCCCCTTTCCTCCTAAGTAGGCCATTTGTAGGTCTTGGCAGACTGAAGATTGCCGTGAAGAGTCAAAAGGTTGCTTTTCGCCTGTCCTCTGGCAGGTCCTTGGTTCAAGTAGCAAACATGTAAAATGAAGTAGAAGTGACCGATTAGAAGACGTGTTCCTACTGGGTGGGTAGGTGCATTGAGAGCTATCCCTCATTCGCTTTGTGTAGGCCGTCAGGCTTCCTGACTGCTCAAAGCACGACACAGGTCTTGGCATGGAGGCAAAAATGGCAAACATGCCAAACGAGTCCTGGCAAATGCTTGCTGCAGGGCAAGTTTTGAGCAGGCATGGTATGTGTGTGCAGGGCTGGAGCAGGTGGGGCGGATGAGGGGCGGGGAGACAGTATTGGTAACAGCGGCGGCCGGTGGCACGGGGCAATTTGTTGTGCAGCTGGCCAAGGCGGCAGGGAACACCGTCGTTGCCACGTGCGGCTCCGATGACAAGGCCGCGTTGCTGCGGCGGCTGGGCGTGGATCGCGTCGTTAACTACAGGAAAGAGAACCTGAAGGACGTCCTCAGACGGGAGTACCCAAAGGTGCGCCTAAAGGTATCCAGCCATTTGATCGAGTCTAGCGTGCACGCAGGCATTTGTCATCAACCAAGCCCAGAAGATATAAATGGTCAATTGGCAGTGCTGTTTTTGGGGGCAGTGAGAGTGCAGCATTTGAAACATATGGCACTATTTCCAGGACAAAAGAAGCGAACATGCAATGGAGTGGTTGATGGAAAAGAATGCTACTCAAAGCGGGGCATGTCTGTCATGCGCCATCAGGACCTTGCTAAAGGGTGCTACATTGTAGCGATTCGCTCACTAGCAAGCCATGGATGAATGTCAGCCTGAATGTATAGAGCATGAACATGCATCGGCAATCAGCTGCACTCCGATTGTGATTGAGGGCTTACTGCTGGGGGCTGTGGCAGGGGATTGATCTGATATGGGAAAGCGTGGGCGGGGAGATGTTCACGACCTGCTCGCGCGCTCTGGCACAGGGGGGCCGGCTCGTGGTCATCGGCATGATGTCCCAGTACAGCGACGGTTGGGCGCCCTCCAAGGTGCCCCCTGCTTCCTTGTTACCCCCAAGCTGTAGGGCACATGCTTTAAGCTCCTCTTACCCACCTGAAAGAGCACTCAGGCGGAATTTAAAGCTGGGTTTCAGGCGATGTGGGTATGAATTCTTGGGCCTTTGCTGAAAGCAAAAGAGGATTGACCGTGACCTGCTTCCTTTTTCGTTGGAATGCGTCAATCTTCCCTTCCAGAGAGATCCAGTAGCAGGACATGGTCACCCCTTTGTGTTCTGAGCAAGATTGGTTCTCTCACCCAAATGATCCTGAATACCACTACAGGTCAAGGCGGCTCCCTGCGGCTGCACACTTGTGATTAGAGTGCAGTTCCAGGCTTCTTCCAACATCTGCGGACTCTAGGCATGTACTTCACTAATGAATCTATGATTTTATACTCGTTTCAGTAATAGTTGAAATTCGCAAAATTTTAGACATGTGCGGGCATGTGCGCGCAGGTGGCGCCGGGCCTGCCGGAGCTGCTGCTGTGGCGCAGCGCCACTGTGGCGGGCTTCTTCCTGCTGCACTATGCGGCGATGTACAAGAAGCACCTGCAGAAACTGGTGGCCGCCTGGCGCGCTGGCAAGCTGCATGTTGCTCTCGACTCTGGCAAGTTCAGGTGCGCGGCCCTTGGAAAACTGCTATTGCGTCACCGATGCTGGCCAGTCAAGGAATTCTGCCTTGCCTTCAGTGGCACTTTTTAGGAGGCGGCAGTGACGTGCACACGGAGATGCTAGATGGAGCCGAATGACAAATGTGCAATCTTGGCCAAAGTATAAAGGTCAATTGGACTTGATCATCCGGCCAATGGTGCATGTTCGTCATAGCCACTAAGCCACTGCCAATTTTATCGCCCAAAAACAAGTTCGGGATGGGCGTGAGAGAATTTCGTGTCAAACAGCCAATGGGGAAAGGTTTAAGTGTGGAATGGTGGTGGGTGCAGGGGCTGCGAGCAGGTGCCTGCTGCCCAAGACAGGCTGCAGTCCGGGCAGAGCATGGGCAAAGTGCTTGTTCAGCTGTCAGCCGATCTGCCGCCGTCTTTGAATGAAGCAACGGCCAAGTTGTGAGCAGATGGGGAGTAGAAACTCTTGCCTGCAGCGTAGCCTTCAGTGAATGTGATCTCATTGAATTCATAAACCTCGTGGAATGGCAGATAGGGATAGCAATGGGCAGGTGCTAACACATGCCCCGACCTGCATTAAAGATTGACTCGTATGAACCGCCATGACTTCTGGTAGCATGCAGCACTACATTAGTAGATGTAAACTATGGCATTGCAGCAATGCCTGCCTGCGGCAGGCTAGCAGCGCTGCTGCAGCGCCCATTAAGGCTGCGCAGGCATGCCAGACTCATGTGTAGCAGGCGGCAAGATCTCTTGCTAACACTATTAGCCTAATAGAGATACGATCAAGTGGTAGGTGAAATGGAGATTTTTCAAGGTCAACCAAAAATATCTTCCGTTGGCCTCTCTGGGAGGGGCACCTACCTCTCAACTGCCAAAGGACACATGCATGGGGACATATGTCCCCAGATAGCGCTGACGAAATGCTTCGTCACGCCTCGATCGGGATAGTTGCAAGAACACAAGCTCTTCCCCTAATTTTTAAACGTTATGGAATATTGCTGATATAGAAATTTAATCTGTATAAAGGGCGACAGGCTCTGTGCTAGGGACGATGCCCCATTACAATGTCCAGCATTGCTCATGGAGTACATTCATGTCGTCACCTCATTCTGGGTACCGTGGGGGTTTCCAGAATCATTAGAAAACGGGCCTTTGCCAGCTCCTGCTGCTCATCGTTTGATGTGAACCACCTCTTAGCACGCACATGGATGCTAGATGTCCCCAATACCAAGGTTGAATCTACGCCAGAGTCCCATTCCTCAACCTATTCAAGATGTAAGTCATCCATATGGGATGTACGTAACGATTCCATTCTAGAACAAATATATTTGCCATAGGGATTGCCTGCACAGGTCCGGACGATCTCATGCCCGGGTGTTCCCGAAGGAAGCCTGCGCGTCATCCAGGACGATCTATTACACCCGATCCTGGGCGGTAACAAGCTTCGCAAGCTCGATGGCCTGATGCCAGCATTGGCAGCTGATGGCGTGACTGATCTGGTACAGCTGACGCGAACCAGCTTCCCTTGTGGTCTAATGTGCCTGGCCAGCCAAGCTTCTGTGCAACACAGATTACTGTAGACGTGCTTCACAGCATGGCGGACATCCTAGGCTGAGCAGGCCCCGTACTCTACATGCAGGTCACTTGTGGAGGGCTGCAGAGCGCACACACTGCCGCAGTGGCGGCTGCCTGCGCAGAGAGAGGCATCACTGCGCATTTGCTGGTGCGCGGGGAGCGCCCCGCTGTGCCCACAGGTGTGCGGAATTGCCAAGCAGGACAACGCCCAGCACTGAGTTTACTTGCTGCTCGGTCTGGGATCCCATGATAACTCATGCATGTAGCAAGAGGGCGGGATTGTACCTTGTTCCATTCTCAAGCAGTCGTGTTTGGTTGTGCGCAGGCTACCACATGCTGGCGCGCATGTTTGGGCGGGTGACTTATGTGAGCAGGAGCGAGTACGCACACCGGCAGGCCATGTTTGACAAGCACGTTGCGCGCGTGACTGATTCTACCGGTCCCAATGCGAAGGTGCCTTTCAAGACCGCTCTCTGCCAAGCCGTGGCTGTCCCTGGTTGTTGAGATGCACGTCCTGGCTAGCAGAGCATAGGGGAGATATCAATTGTGGGACCCTCATGGTCACATGTTGCAGTCGAGAGGTCGAACGGCTTCACCATTTGTGCAGGCAGCAGCAAGTCAATTGCAGTCCACGGGTAAGCACAAGGTGTCATGACCGTCATGCACGACAGCCTATTAGTTGTCTCTTTAGCCTTGCAAAAGTGAGTGTGCACCACACTGAAACGCACTGAAACACATATGATGTGATGTCAGCGCTGATGCGTGCGATGACGCTGCTGACTCAGCCAGGTGCGCGCGGTGCACGAGGGAGCCGCCGAGCCGCTGGCGCTGCTGGGCCTGATCAGGCTCGTGGATTACCTGTCGGAGCCTGCCGCCCTCGGCCGCGGCCCCTGCCACCTCGTCACCGACTGCGGCACCGGAGCCACCGCCATCGGTACGCCGCCCCTTTCTTTTCTTCATCTCCCTCACTCTCACAATAGCGCCTAGGTCCTGGACATCAGGTGGATCAGCCTTTGATAAGTCTCTTATGAGTTTCTGGGACTGGTCGGAAATGCATTGGTGGTAGAAAGATCTGGCACTATGTGCATCGTTGTTGTGACAGGGCTGGCGTTGGGTGTGGCTCTGAAGGGCCTGCCTTGGCGAGTGCACGGAGTGATGCTGGCGGGCACTGAGGAATACTACGAGCGCCAGCAGGCGGAGCTGACGGCCGCTTTCCATGCAGAGTTTGGGGCAGGCAAGCACTGGAGTTGACTCTGTAGTGTTGCAATGAAGTTCTGCAGTGCGCATTGTTCAGGATGGCTCTCAGCTGGTCTACTCTGTGACCATGATCAGTGAATTTGAAATTGCCCATTTGTCTTCAGCAATGTTTGCAGACGCTCTTTCACCTTCTGCTGTGTGGGGATTGAGAGCTTGTTAAAAAAAAGAAATTAATGGCGCAGGTGTCTTGCTGTCAGATGGAGCATCTACAAGTGCTCTCCCGCTGCACTGGAGGCCGCGTGTTAGGCCCAGGAAGTTTGGAGCTGTGCTGCCTGGGGATGTCGCCACCTGTCAGGAGGTGGGCAATCGGCTGTTCCTGTGCTGGGTTGCCTGTACATTAGAAGTGTATCTCCGGGCATCAATGCTGTGGATGGGTGTACCAAAGAGGTATAAGGCTCTTGCTGTTTTCACAAGATATCTCGATCACTCATGGATACCTCTCTGATCCTTGCACCATCATGTGGTGCCTGAACATCTAGCGGGTGACGAACTTTGCAGTTATCAATGTCAGCCTTGGCAGTCATGTAATCTGCAGAGGCTTACAAAGTTTTTAGTCATTGGCTGATCACTGTAACTGGCAGGTGGCTCGGGACACGGGAATACTGCTGGATCCCATATACAGTCTGGCAGCTTGGGAGGCTGCGACAGAGCTGGCAGGGGGAGCAGAGGGCAGCGTGGCGATGCTGCACAGCGGGGGAATGATGGGCCTGTTTGGCCTCGCGCAGCGCTTCCCGGACCAGTTCTAGCAGCTCTGGAAGGAAGCATGAGAGGGCTCCCATGGTGACTGGACTTTGGTTGGGTGTTTTCACCTGGCTTGGTTCCGAACTGATGAACTGGCATGCGTGCCCTGGTGCTAATCAGCACCAATGTATAATTCTCTACAGCCAGTATCGAGGGCTGAGCAGCTGCATATGCTTGATGCTCCCAGGATCGATCCGGATGTCACATAGTACTGTGATGTGCACAATTGGCACCACATATGTTCAATACTAATAATACGATTTTGGTCGCGGCACGGCTTCAGGTCATTTGCAAAGTTAACCACTGGCATCAAGTCACTGGCGGCCACTCTGTGATTGTTATTGGCAAGCACTGTGACAAATGATCATCGCCGTGCCCTGGACACATGTCCACCTCCAGGTCAGGCCGGGTCAACCGGCCAGTCAGCTTTGTGCGCGAAGCTGCAGCTGGCGTCTCTGTGCACCCCCAGGATACACTGCATCATCATCAAGAAGCTGAGCAATGCGGCACAGCTGGCGCCAATGGGAGCACGGCTCTGTGTGGGATATTTCCCTTCCCAGGTGCAGCAGCTGAGCAAAAATCGTGACGCAAGCAGGCAGACGTATTCGCAAGTCGTCAACCCATCGTCTGCAAGTTCTTGAATCAGACTGCTGTGTTTGGGGTCCGAGGTCGAGACCGTGACTGGGGGTGGCCAGCAGCTGACCTGCTCACTCCCACGAGGCGAGGTCAAGAATATTGAGGCGGGCAGAGGCTTGAGAGAGCCTCCCGGGAAGCTGGCGGGCGGTTTTCTTGCCAGCCTGTACGGCAGTGTTTGAGAAAGAGACGGCAGGATGGCCTCAAACGAGGAGGGCACGTTGCCACCTCCCGCCGACGAAGCTGCGCCCGCAGTGGTGCGTCCATGAGTTCCCAAAACGCTCCACTGGGCACACAGCAGAAGTTCACGGGAGTGGCGCCTTTGCCGTCTGGGCTGCGGCGCGCACGTATGGCGTGAGCCAGCGCCGTACTTGTTTTAGTCAAGCACTCGGCCACATACGCACGTCTCGCAGCCCATGCTCCTGCGGGAGCTCTGCTGGATCTTTACCGTGTGACGGAGCGGGCGGGGGACGGTTTCAGTGGGCTTTAGGGTGCTGGATGTTTTATTTGCGGCTAAATCGACTCGAAGAAAGGAACGAACCCTGCCGTACTGGTGTCAGACTGCGCTGGGCCCCTCGAGAGTACTTTGTAGGCACGTCAAGATATCTCTTACCGCTTGTTTGCCGGCCCTGCCAGGAATTTGTGACACTGGGGGAAACATTCATCCTTGCGCTTTTCGCACGTCATGGCTGTCAATTAGCGCACAAACGCTTGCCCACCTGCTCCACTCAACCGAAAGCCTTTTTCGATTGTGATAGGATGTAAGGTGGAGCTGAGGTGCCCACTCTCTGTATTGACATTCATCAACTTAATACGCACTCCACAATGGGTCTTTGCCCGTAGGATTATGGGTGCACCGTCTTAGGTTTCTTTCTGAGGCATTTCCTACATTCTGATGCTGACCTAAGATGGTATGGAAGTATCACTGAGTTGATGGAGGCAAATCTCGTATCGTTCTTCTTAGTGTGTGTTCAACGCTCTTGCATTGCTCACAGGGAGAGGCGGTGCTTGCAAGTGGCACAGGTGGCTTCAGGCCATACAAGGTGAACACAAACACAAATGCAGCAATTCCAAGCGAAATGAAGATGACCAAGGAAGAGACAATGCCAGAGGTGATTCCCTGGACCCCATATGCACAGCATACCAGCCTTACCTCCAGTCTGGCAGCTTCTGCGAATTCGTCTGACACCAAGACCGCAAAATATCTGCGGTGTATATGAAGGCAAAGATATTTTTGCCTTGGGCCCCATGCTCAGCACAGATCAGCGGTGCATTATTGCTGAACTTAATGATCATCCCCACGCTTTGCAGGCTCAAATGACAGCACCGACGTCTTCGCCGCCGCCGCAGCAGCAGGCGGCGCCGCCGGTTACGGCAGCCGCGCCGCCGGCCCCGGTGCAGCCGGCGATGTCGATGCCGCCGCCGGTGTCCCCAGGCACGGCGGTGCAGGCGGCGGCGCGGCTCGGGCAAACGGCCATGCCCGGCGGGCAGCGCATGGAGGTGCCTGGCGGGCAGCAGCTGGCCGGCGGACAGCGCCTGGAGTCCGTCGGGCAGCGCCCCACCTTCTCTGGGCAACGCCTTGAATCCCTGGCAGGTGCGCACTGTCACATCAGTCCCTGTTGCCACCGTCAGTCCCGTCTTGGAAGACGGATTAGAGGTCGTCATCACATACCGGCCGCAGACTGTGCAAGACACCTGCAGGCCTGAGTCTCTCCAGGCTGGTGAGTATTTCATCAAGAGGGCGCTGGCGCGCAGTGAGACAGTAGTCTCTGGACCCCAATTTGTGGACATCCTCAGCATATTAAAGTCAGACGAGCAGAGATGATGAGTGAGGGGTGGTGCGCTGGTGCAGGCAACCTGGGGAGCATGATGGCGAGCAGCAACAACACGCTGGACAACATGCGCGCGCTGGGCAGCATCAGCAGCGGCGGCGTTGTACCGGCCGCGATGCAGCTGGCGCAGCGCGGCGCGATGGCCGGCTACCCGGCAGCCATGCTGCAGCAGCAGTACCTGTCCTCCATCCCCTGGCTCCTGCGCATGCAGGCACGCACTCTCTTCTATCTAATATGTGACACTCTGTTACAGGGTGTGGCAGATGCAGGCGTGGGAAGCAATGATGGATATCCCGCAAGTGACATTCAGAGACTAGATGGATGCAAGGGAGTTGGGGCCTGCGGCACTTGGCAGGGCTGCCTGGCAGAAAAGCGCCTTGTTAGGCACAGTATGAGGCATATTCTCGTGGAGCACTGGCGGACCTGTCAACAAGCTACTAGCTTTACAATGTGATCCTGACATTTGCTTCGGTGACACATGTTCCTTACTTTGCTTCAGGACTTTGCCATCTTACACACTTTATTTATTGATTCTACGGGTCCACTGAGAGGTCTGTTCTGATGGCGCAGGGTGCCCAGCAGGCAATGTTCCCGGGCGGCCAGCAGCTGGATGGCGCTGCGCAGGCTGCGGCCCAGATGCCGCTGAGCATGCCGGAGGGCGAGGCCATGTTCAACACCAACTCCATGTCCAGCAAGTCCGCCGACCAAGCCGGCTTCCCACAACTGTCCAAGAAGGTGCGCACCCGCCCCTGCTAGCTTCTCACCCGACTTAGCTTGCCACCAGGCTCTGGAGAGCCGCCAGAAGGCGTGCAACACACTGCATGCCATATGCTTTCAGCTCCAGAGACAGCTAAGGGATCACTCTGGAGAAGGTGGAACCACGAACGACGCAATAGCAGAACACCAATCTTCGTACGCGTGCTCTAGAGCATCGGACAGATGCAGGCGGGCTCTGCTGTATTGCAGTGCACTGGTGCATCAGGCATGGGCTCCAGCAGCAGCAGGTAGAGCATGCAGAGTCCTGGCTAGTAGTCTGGGATCACCTTGGGTTAGTATACATACACTGCATGCTCCTCACTCACAAGTGAAGGCTGACATCTGTCCGTTGGCGCTGCAGCGGAAGAGCTCGTCTGGCAGGACGATGTCTGGCGCCAATCTGAATGGGGACCTGTCACAGAAGTACTCGCTGTCCCAGTCCGACGATGATGACGACAACACCAGGGCAGACGGCGAGGAGGAAGGTGCGGCGAGATCTTGCCCCTCAAGTTATTGCAATACGTTCATTTTGGCGGATCCTGTCGAGATGACTATGCATAGTGAACACAAATTCTGTAACTTTGTAGGATCTGTTTGGCTGAATGTGCTGCAAGGTCTGCTAGGACACCCTCCTACTCATGATGCTTCATTTGTGCAGGCGACATGGACGACAAGGTGAAGCGGCGGCTGGCGCAGAACCGCGAGGCCGCGCGCAAGTCCCGCCAGCGCCGCAAGGCATATGTGCAGAACCTGGAGGAGGAGGTGCGCCATGTTCTCCTTGCCGCCCTCTACTCTTTCCTGTCACGTTTGCGCAAGTCCACATCATCCATGCCGTGCACTCCACTGCATCACAGACGTGTCCAGTCATGTTATGTGGCACGCAAGGGTGTTTCCGGTTAGTAATATGCATGCTTGGGGATGATTGGCTGAGTTAAGTGCAGCACTCTCAGCATTTGTCGGACACTGTGCAAATTGGAGGAGAGAAACTGCTTCCATCTTGTTGCACGTCACTCTGAAAACATCGGTGCATGCGCGCGCGCAGGTTCGGCAGCTGCGCACGGGCAAGATACCGCCGCAGACTCTGGTGGCGCAGTCGTCGTCGCTGGGCACGGGCTCGCTGGGCGGCGCGGCAGCGCTCGGCCTTGGCCCAGACGCCGGCTCCCTCTTCTCCGCCATGCTCCACCGCCTGCCCGCCGGCAGCCTCCCCGGTGCGCTTGTGCCGGAGTTTGATAATCTCAAACACAAGATTAGGACCCAAGGACTGCCTTGCATACGAAGTGACTGTCTGCTGTCGCTGCCCATATGTTGGCAGTGCGGTGTGTTGAAGGCCTAGCTCTGCATGGATGGTCCGGCCACAAATTGGGCCGACCCCGTGCGCGAGTTGCGCCATGACATTTGTCCGGCCATGCAATGTAGTGCAGTTGTTGTGCTGGGAGGATTTTCGCCTCTTGCCAGTCTGCGTGAGGCCATGTTTTGGAAGAAGTCAAGAGGAGGGTGTGTTGATCACATGGTATTCATGGCGTAGATTCGTCCCGCCTGATGGGCTCAATGCGGTCCTCCAACACGAACCGACCCTCTTCTTTGGCATCCGGCGCAGGCGCAGGCGACGCCCTGGCGCAGCAGAACCACGAAGTCCTGCAGGTGCGCCATCGCTCCTGGCCCGCCACTCCTCTACCGTCAACCTGTGTTAGCCTGCAAACAGTTACCTGTATCTGCCTGCTTGAGCCAACTGCACCCCTGTTTGCTCTTCCCTTTTCCTGCACTGCAAGATTGCTGCGGTGCAAAAGGAAGCTTGACCAGAACAGCCGCGCTGTTGATGGAGAGGGAACAGCAGCACAGCTTTGACTGGCAAGTCTGCATACATGCATATGCTGTTGAGGTTTGCACTCACGTCAGACGTCAAGTAAACAGTCCTTCCGAAAGCAGTGGGCCACCTCATTCCTCATCCTTTCTTAGGTGTGTCACTCGAGGGTCCAGCGTGCAACCTTTGTGCGCAAGGCCTTGGTCTGCCCTCTGTCATGGCTGAGTAACTTGCTGACTGATGCGCGCGTGGCGTGTGCAGGCATTTGACAAGTGGCGCGCGGAGCACGTGGCGACAGTGCTGGCGGTGCGGCAGGCGGTGAACGAGGGCGCGGCCGACGCGGCGCTGCGGCCGCTGATTGAGGAGGCTCGCAGCCAGCTGTGGACGCTGTTCGCCATGAAGAAGGCCGTCGTCTGCTCCGAGTCTGTCCTCCTCATCATGAACCTGGAGCACCTCCTGCCGCCGGTGCGATAGCTGCCTGCTTGTTCATAGCTTGACAACCCCTGCCATTAATTTCTGTGCAAGCCCCTCTCTTCCCCATGCTGTGCTCCTTATAATGGCAAGCCGGGTGATTGCTGCGCATCATGATCAAACGCTCATGTTTAATACATACCTCTTACTGCTGCTGTGCTTCTGGGCGGATCATGGCGTTTTGCTAGTCAGCTAGAACACATGCAGTCGCAGCGCGAGAGTGGCACTGTCAAGGCGGTGACAAGCGTGTTGTCTAGAGTGCTTGTGAAGCCCATCGAGCTTATCGTACAGCAGCGGGGTTGGGGTTATTATGCTCATGTGCTGTCGTGCTGACTGCATGTCCTCCGCTTTGTACAGGAGCGGCTGTATGCGTGGCTGGGCGGCCTGCGCGCGAGCAACGCCTGCAACGGACTGCTCACCAAGCTGGCCGACCTGGGGCTGGGCACCCAGCAGCGCATGAAGCTGGAAGCCCTGCGGGTGAGAGCAAATTAATTATATTGAGTTGGGTGCTTGCAGACCTGACATCATTCAAGCCACAGCATATTCATCAAAACATCCGTTCGCAGCTAGGAAGGCTTGCATCATTGTTTTACACAATTCAGCAGCAAACAAATTTGTTGCCAGGCTGCAAAAGTATGGTAGCCCCAAGCGAGCACCCGAGTATTTTCTTGGGTAAGGCTTGGGTATGCCGAGAGGTGTGATGCCTCGTGCTTGTTGCCCAATGGCATAAAGCATTGCTGTTTCCTTGGAGGCATATTCTGCCGCACCTGATGTATTGTCACTATGTGCGCAGGAGTCGCTGCTGCAGCAGGAGAACAGCCTGGGGCGGGGGTATAGCGAGGTGCTGGCCGAGCTGGGGGCACGCGCTGCCCAGCAGCCCGTCCTCCTGCCCGGCCAGCTGCCCGACAAACGCGTCTGGGACTCCCCAGACATCCTCGGCAAGCTTGACGCCATGTGAGCGCTCAGCACCAGTCCTTCATTTCCCCTATTCATGCTCTGTGTCTGCTGTTGAGCGGACACTTTCGGTCATTTTTCCCTTGGTCCCTTCACCATGTGCCTGCAAGCTGTTGCACACGCTTTGCAGATCCCTGAAGTGTTTTATGTGTCATGCTGAGGGAGAGAACAGATCTCTTTTAGTGTGGATCAGATGCATGGTTGTCAATTGGGGCTGAGGCGTGCGTGTGTGCTGGCAGGCGCATGACGCTGCTGCGCGGGGACAATGTGTGGGAGCAATTCCTGGAGCAGACGGAGGGCTTCCTGTCCCTGCGCCAGTACGGCGTGGCCGTCACCGCCCTCATGGAGACCTCGCTGCAGCTGCAGAACCTGCACCTCCCCTGGCTGCAGCTCCTGCGCCGCCCGGCCAGCGAATGACTCATCCGTGCGATCGCGCATCGCCCCCGCAGACCTGTCGCGGCGCCAGATTTGGCTGGGACAATGACTGCCACGCGGGGTTCCCTCCCACCGCTGATCAGTAGCCAACGCCATGCTGCTGCGCCTTAAGCGTAGATCCCTTGATGCTTCCTGGTTGCTGGGGAGGCAGATCACTGTGCTCTGGGTGAAGGGAGAGTGGCGGACCCTGAAAGGGATGGCGGTGGGTTGCTGGCGGCATGTGTCGCGTCAGAGCAGCAGCTCTGGGCTCGACTTTGCAGCTGATGCCACCAACCGCCGCAAGTCAACGTGTGAAGCGCTGCATACAAAAAGCAACGGTCCTGGACCACAGCAGAAGGAAGAATTGTTTGGCTGGAGGTTCAAGGAAGCTCCTGATGCCTTAAGAGATGGCACAACTTCAACAAGTCGTTTTGTGAATGAGCCCAGGGCTCATCCGTGTGGGGTTGCACCAATGTTTCTGCATATCCTGTGCGTTCTTCTGATCCTCAAGGCCTGTCGCTTATGACCGGGCAGCACTGCAAGACGCACAGGTGCTGTCAGTCTTAATACTAAACGGGGTCTTGTCGTGCGCACCCATCACACACCACACAAGTGGCGTCATGCAGTTCCCTCACAATGGAGGCCGTCTGGCCTGCTCTTGGTCGAGCAGGGCAAACAAGGCAAAGACCGATATGGTGTAAGTCAGGGGGTTTGTTTGCCTGTGTGCAGACTGGCACCTTTTTGCAGACTCCTGCCAACTCTGTATTCCGGATCAAATGTCATTGAATGCAGTGCTTGAAACAGATTTATGGCAGGGTTCGTTTTTTACCCTCTTCCAATGTGATGACTAAGCCATTTGCAGCATTGTGGGATCAAGTTTCAGTTTTAGAAACTCTGCTCCATGAGGAGGCGGTGGTGGACTGGGCAGCATCTGTGGTGATGCAGCTGCTGCCGATGGTGGCCTCCAAGCAGCCGCCTGAAACACCATCGCAGTGCTTGCCTCAGCATGATTGCTGGAGAGACCAAGAAAAAGGTCTCAGGCTGACAGACTGTACAAATTTACAAGGCAGGTGTGCAGAAACATGTGGGTTCATTGAGCTTCGGCCGTAGGAGGGGCCAGCAGACAAGAGAGGCTGATGCAGGCAGAGTTGTGCCAGGACATGTGAAACAAGGTGGCAGGCTATCCAGTATAGGGAAGCAACCATCATTGCAATCAGAAAGGTGATTGCAGCATATATTCTCAGCATGGCAAACTTGCATTTGCGGAAGGAGAGCATCAGTAAGGAGAGATTGTACTGGGGGTGGTGGTGTGTCAGAGGGCAACATGTGAGTACTCCAGAAGAAAACAGCCGACTGATGGCGCATTCCTCGAGTGTGTCATCATCAGGAATTTGTCTGTGTGTGTGTGTGTGAGGCCGAGGGCCTGGAAGTTTTACAATGTATCAGGGGTTGAGAAAGAAGAGCTAAACGTCCTCTGACCTGCCGGACTGGGCAAACTTCTTTTTGACCTCTGCGCCAGCGAGGCCATTTTCCATTTTCAGCTTGGCGTAGCAGTACCTGCAGTTTGCAGATGCGAGCTTGTTCCTTTGCAGAGGGCATGTGCGCATCTGTTTGTCACCACATCGCCTGATCTTTTGGTGTGCATGGGCGGTTGGCGGTCTGGCAGTGTGATGCAGTGTGAGCTTCCATCACACACATCTACAGATTCCTTGCAGCACTTAGGGGACTCCTTGATTTGGGAAATTTGCTGTCTGAACATCTTTTGGCACGCACGTCTTTTATGGTCATTTATTTGCATTAGTTGCGTCAAAGCAAAGTGGAGGAATATTCCTATGGGCCGGCAGCAATGTTCTGGCTCTGATTCATTTGGTTGACAATTCATTTGCAAGTGGGTGGATCTCATTCTGGATATTTTTGTGTAGGTGCGATAGTCACCGTAGGCAAGGTTTATTTCCCAAGTTATCGTGAGGACTTGTTGCATTGCATACTGTAATTATCAGTTCCATGTTCAGGGCCACGCTCAGATCCGGCTGGGTCATGCTTTAAAGAGCTTGGAAGCTCCTCAAGTGCCGCTGTTGCATTGCTAGCCTGACATCATCAGTGCAAGAAACAGCTTCATCAGCATTATTCCATTCATGCTGAGCATTACAAGCCCACGTAAGAGCCTCCACAAATCCTCAAGTGCTTCACACATGCCTCTCCCGCATCATCAATAGAGGGGGAAGCCCCAACGAGAGTTTGTCTCGCCAATTGTAAGCTCCTGCACAGAGAACAAGACCTTGTACGATGCAGATAAGGCTTGCAACACGTGTGGCATGCCAATCAGCCTATGTCCAGACATGGCCCAGCCGTTATGCGCGAGCATGAGCTCAGAACAAAGAACGTTCCAACTTCTGGTGGCTGTTAACACGTTGGCATAGGCTCTGTGTGTTCTGACTGGGACCAAAATTGGCAAGTAGCCCTCCAGCACATTCAGAGTGTTCTATCATTGATCTGCTGCAATCCAGTCTGGTTGGTCTGATCGCATGCTTTTTTTCACCCTGTTCTTGTGTGACCCTCACAACTTGAGCTGAATGGCTTGCCAGCAAAGTTTGCCTGCCGCTCAGCATCACTCAAGCAAGCCATGTTTGCAAGCTGACATCATCAGTGAAAACAGAGCATACACACCTCCCGATTTCACAATAGTCCCTGCACCAAAAATTGTCCAGTGACATCCCGCATCATATTCCCTTTTTTGTTTGTTTGCAAAGCAGAGAGCCATCAAAGGTTGCCCTTGTAAGGCAAGCTGTCAACAGACATGCAGGAACGCCCTATACTCCCACTGGAACAGACGCCAGTCAAAACCCAGGCCAACATCTCCCGAGAGCATGGCCTAATCTGCTGCAGCCGCAGCTGCCTCTTGCTGGAGCCTTTAAATTGCGCCAGCAATGTGGGTCAGTGGCGCTTGTTATCCTGTGGCTGTGTTGCTGCAATTGAGGCGGTTCAAGGCGCGCAGTGGGTGCAGCACTGGCTCGGAGAGTCTGAGACCACGCAGTCAGCAGGTGCCTAGAGCAATCGCACTTGCTCGACCTTTGCCTCTTCCTCTGCCGCCTCGCCCGCTGTCTGCTCCTCGTCAGCCTCCCCGTTCTGCGCACGCACACGACCTTAATGATTGGTTACACAATCGGTAATTGCCCATTCAACCAAAAGAGACCGTCTTTGCAGCGCCATCCTGGCATGCACCGCGCACAAGCCACTCGAATTTGAAGCGTTGCCAACAAGTCCATCAGCACCCAGCAGACGACGTTCGGAAGACACAAAGGCAGGCACCGTTCATTGCTGCAATGCAAGCACAAGCCACGAAGCGCAGCGAACCTCAGGTGCCTGCCGACTGGTTTCCTTGTAACCCTTGTCTGCATGACACTGACTCTGGCTGCGCAGCAATGTGTAACAAGGGCGCGCTGTTGCAGAGCCTCTGCCCGCTGTTAAAAGCTTTGCGCATGCGCAGACATGAGGCCAGCAGACTGTCGGCACCCACCTTGGGGGCGGCCTTCTTCTTCTTGGGCTTGTTCTTCTTTTTGCTCTTAACGCTGGAGGCCAGCAGCTTTTTGAGGTCCTCGTTCTCAACCTTCTTGTCGCTCTCGACCTTCTGCAGCGGCGCGGCCGTGATGCGGTCAGAGCCGTTGGGCATCAGCAGCACCGTTGCCTTGAACTGCGCCACCACCTCCCCATTCTGCGCACGCACCCACATCAGCGTTCAGCATCACTCAAGTCAGTGTCTTTTGAGGACCTTCCCAAGGACTGCCTTGCACCAGAGCAGCTCTTCTCTTCCAATCCTTCGTGAAAGGTGCATGATGTTTACTTGAAAGCCTTTTAAATTCGTTGATCACATTTTGAGCTGCCAACTCACCCCTCCGCCAGAGGAGACACCGGTACCTACAGCATCCTCTTCCAGCCCTTATGGGCCTGCTGCACTGGCATGCATGCATGCCGGGCATCCAAGCCAGCTTCACCAATCGAACTCTACCACACTGTCACCACAAGGAGCGCTGTAGCACAGTTGTCAGTGGGTGAATGTCAGGAAAGTGCAGCTGGGCACCTTTTCGTGGAGGACTGGGTAGGGGTGGAGGAGGCCGTGGTTGAGGCACTCGAGGATTCCTAGGCGAGACTGCTTGGAGTCGAGGCCGCGCGTTGTGAAGGGCATGGTCGGGTGCTTCTTGTTGATCTCGCTGAAGATGCTGCGGCTGGCCTTCAGCTTCAGCTTGTACTCCTGGTCCAGCGCGCGCTTGTACACTGTCGTCTCCCTCTCGTCCAGCACCCGCCCCTTTCCCTCACCACTGCTCACCTAATTTCGCACGCAGCATTCCATCGATTACTGACTGCACTGTGTGACTGTCTTTCTTGGTCTTCTGCGTTACTGTCAGCTTCTGCCAGGGGTCTGAACGCTCAGACTTTAGCTCTGAGGGACTTCCAGAACATTGGGTTCTTGAGTAGGGTGACTCGTTCTAGCCACTCCTGCGCCGCCCCTGAACAAGCCCGCTTGCTGATCCGTTGGGATCAGCAGGGCGGGCTTTCTGGATGATCTTCTTCAAAACGCTTGCATTGTTGACGACCTGGATCTGAAATATTCCGCCCACATTGGTGAGGCTCCAAATAGTGGAACCCTGAGCTGGTGACCACAGTATCTCTGTGATGTAGAGTGCTCCTTTCTCCCTTCTACATCACAGGAAGCTGACGTCGCAACACACAAGACATGGACATTTTGGCGGATGGCGCTCACCACGATGTCGATGCCGTAGACCTCGTTCTCCTCGAACTCGCCGTCCTCCACGCGGTACTCTGGGCTGGCTTTGTTCAGCACGCACTTGTTGCCGTCGATCACAAACTGCTTCAGCTGGTGCGACAGCACGCCCTCCACCAGGCTCACCCCATACGCCTCAGCCACCTGACCCAGCACCCCCGTCACCTGCACCCACCAGCAGAGATACATTCAATTATCAGATTATGACTAAGCGAGGCTTGTCTGCCCATTCCTATATGTAATGTCCTGTGAGAGGTCCAGGTTCTCTGGCTGCAAGGTGGCCTGCAAGGTTCAAAGGTATCAAGCATCCCCTCCAGTACCATGCCCTCCTTCTCCAAAAGCTGACCCGGCAATCTTGCCTGCGGATTTTTTGCTAGCGGGAAGCTTCGGCAGAAGCAATCTCTGCCTCAAATGTCTCTGTAAGCGGCCTACGCTCTGCTATTCATGTTTCTGAGTCATGCAACATCATGCAGATACGGTGTTCTGGAATAACAGCTCCTGGAATTCAGAGGGCTGGGCAGCAAGCAGCACCTCTGATATCCGCTTCCCCGGCCGAATTAGCCGGATCGCCGCCTCAAGGGCTGTGTTCGCCGCCACGATGACGTCGGCCGCCTTGCCCGTTACGGGCGCCTCTGCATCTGACTGCACCACGATTGTGTGTGCTGCTGTCGCCACAAACCCATCGATGTGGCTCCCCAGGTCTCTGCACCAGATAATTCACACCACTCGCGTCAGGATAGGATGCTCTCCTCCTAGAAAGTTTCAGTCTGAGAGTCAGCAGGACTTCAGTGATTGTCATGATTATGCCTGCTCTCCCCTGGTGGGAGTCCCCACATGAAACAGTGATAAACAGAGCATCATGCTCGTGACGTGGGTCCGCTTCAACAGTATCCTGTGACAAGGATCACGGGGAAATTCTGCAACTGCTGGAGGGACAGGTACGCGCACATTTTGACAACATCGCCCTCTTTGAGCTCCACTGTGTCCTCTGCCAACGGGGACACATGGCCAATCACGCTGCAGCATGGCACACCCAGCTCTGTCACTGCATGTCATTCATTCATGGTTCCATGTTCTACAGGACAGCTACAAAGTTGCATTTGATCACATCATTTGATCACATCATTTGATCACTTGTAAACACTCTGCCGCATGGAAATGGGTACCCACTTGTTGACAGAAGTGCAGGTTGGGAAGGCGATGCCCTTCTCGATGGTCTTCCCCTTGAACACCTTTGCAGAGGCACTGCACCAAGACCACACACAATTGTCAGCAATTCTGAGCAAGTGCACTCGTTCATGCCCTTGCATGGATGTTTGCTGCCGTGCCAGGCTGAGCAGAACTTGAAAACAGGCTTCTTGATCACGCTGATTGATGAGCTTACTCCTCAATGGACTTGTCCCCCAATGAGCAGAGGTCCACAAGTTTTGCTCCAGCCTTAGCTGCTTTGATGACAGCTGCCAAAGCGTCTGCAACAAACCAGATCCTCGTCAGCTTCCATCGAACATTTTGGAGATATGTTGAGAATTTCGTTCAAAATAACTCAGGTTCGTTGCATGCTAAGGATTTTTTGGTAGTAAATGTCTCACTGTTTGTAATGTCCGCCGCGGCCTTGTACTTTGTCACCACATCTGACTGCAAAATCAACAGTTGACACTGTCAGCCTTGTTGTTCCAAGGACATCAACTTCACAGCATCTTCTATTGGTTGATAGAAACAGGCTAACAAGATTTACATATCGATAAAGGCATGCAAAAATCAGCAGTTATGACGTTCCCCATGGGCTCTAGATCAATTCAGAAAAGGAAGCCCAGAGCATTCCGAGACGTACATTGCTGAGGTCCAGCTCCTGACCCTCCTCGACATCTGAATCGTAGTCTGACATGCTTGCTCACTGTTCTCTGTACCCGAAATAAAGGGAGCCGCGGCGGCGAACAGTGCTTTGATCTTCTCGGCACGCCACAGGAGACAGGCGCAGCTTCCACCCTCCAGGAAGTTGCGGAGTGCCCTTGGCCAAACGGAAGAATATGCACTTTGAAGATGATGCTGGCTTGAAGTTATTGTTATTAGACTCACATCTAAGGCATCAGAGCGCACCATGGCTTCAACAATGTGCAGCAGCTGACGAATGTTTGGCATCCGTACGCCTGGAAGTCTGAAATCGGACTGAAAATGTCCTTGTGGACGTTGTTGCAGGTAATGTCGTGTCAAAAGGTTCCTTTGACAATTTTCACTCTACCCAATTTGCCATGCGAAAATGCTTTCTGACACAGTGACCTCTGGTGCTTACAGGCAGTCCTTCTCTTTGTGAACGGGCTAGCAATCCTGAACAATGAGCGATTTCTCGAAAAATGTGAGATCTCTTGCCCTCGAATGCGCAAAGTGATGACGATTTTCTGGCCAATTTAATGTTGAACGATCAAACAGATGTCTGAGAAGCTGTGCGATGACCTGTACAGATGGCTGGGGATTCTCTCAGATGTCAGGAAATAGCGGTATTGGACCAGGTCCAGGGGCGATAAAACAGCAAACGATTGGCCTGCTCCATGCTGTGGCATATTTGAGAGGTGAGGCACCTCATACGTGGAAAGTCATGTGCAGAAGGTACCTTTGCATGTCATTCATTCATTTTGCTCTTATCTATGGCTGTCCCCTGGTCTGAGAATTCCCTTGTGGCCTGCAGTGCCCTTGATCGCGGTGAATACTCTTGTGATACTGGTGAAGCTTCTCTTTGGTTGAGGCTTAAGGAATGGGAACTGGTGAAGAGTTACTCTTCTACGAACAGCTTTTGAACATTCGCCCAGTTATGTTGTATATTTGCAAGAGGAAATTTTAGCAGTTGAGATAAGCAATCCATCAAGTGAGTTGTAGGGTGGGATCCAGATCCCACCCTAGAACATCAGAAGCATTGAAGCAAGTCCCAAATTGATGCAGCTCTGTGCTGATCAGTAGCTCATGAGTAGCCAGTCTAGACCAGTGTAGCACCTTTAATTTGAAACACTCCATTGATTGGGAATATATACCAAGGCAACGTCCCCTGACCTTACATCTCCTATGCTTCTGCTAGGTCTAGCTAATGTCAGCGTTGCAATTGCTGCATCAGATCTAAATGTCTGCAACATGTATGCACATTCGCTGCGCGCAATTAATCTGTCTCAAAGCTACATGCAACCTATCGGCTAGTCAGGCATGTTGCTATCCCTGGATATACACAATGTGTGCACAAGCAAAAAGGCGAAATTAGGTGCCATGGTGACCAATCATGATCACACAAAGCAGACAAAATGCAACGCATATGCGCTCTATCACAAGTACAGAATAATATCTATTGAAAGCGCTTCATTGAGGGCACATGGCCATATGGAAAAAGGCTGGGTCTTATTAGCGTTGCTTTCCGCAGATGCTAAATACTTGTTGAATTGATAGTATCTCAGCCACACGGGAGATAGCCGCAGCCAAGTGAGCTCTAGTCAACTCACCAAGACTTCTTACTTAGTAATAGATGTTCCTAGCACACCAAAGAATACAAATTTGGCTAAAAAATTCTCAGCACTTGGATGGCGCTGAAGTGCACTGCAGAAAAGTGCTGAAAAGTGCTGAAACACACAGCCCTGTGCGCGCGCATGTGTGGTACCGCTGGCTTGTGACACAGGAGACGCGCGCTGCCCAAAAGGGCAGACATCAATAATGCAAACTGCAATTTGTGCTATCATCGGGTGCCAAAGTGGCGCGCCAGAGTGCCGGCAGCATCCATGCGCTCGGCATATGCATAGCCGCTTGATATCATGCCCTTGACCTCCTTCGGGTCCTTCAGCTTGACAAAGCCGAAGCGGCCCATGTCAAGCTTGTCATCCTGCAGGGTAATCACAAGCAACCTTTAAAGGATGTGCACCCATACACGCCCAACCACATTGGAGAACGCACCCTTGAGCGGGCCTTCAACTACCAGGGCCTTCACAGAAGCACTGAGATGTGACCTGGATGCAGATGGAAGGGGCCTTGCCTGATGGTAGTCCATCACGAATGACCTGCCATCATCGGTCAGCTTGTCACTGTGCTTGCCTCTCCAAGCATCCTGCAGCGAGCCGTCTACATAACGCCTGCCCCTGCAATCACATGAACACATCACCTTTTGCAAGCTTGTAATCTCAGAAGTGCAAGCAAAACTAGAAGGGGAAAGGGTGTCACAGACAGCGATGAATTGCAGCAGCGCATGCGGACAGTCAGATATCTTTAGCATGAATGAATACCTGTACACTGCAAAGGGCTTCCAGTCGAGGAAGAAGGGGATGTGAGCAGATGCCAGGTTGGCATCTACGAGCTCGGCCTTGCTGTCAAACTGGTCAAGCAGCACCAGCTTGAAGGTGTGCATGTCCCTCACCGCTATCTTCAGCCGATTCCTGCCAATCACATCACACGCATCTGTTATTTTGCTGCTCTTGCTAGATGCAGTTGCATTGCAATGTAATTCTTCTGTAAAGGAGCAACACTGTGGAGACAGCAAATATGGTACGAGTCTGGTGCCTCACCTGCACAGATCTGCTGCATCTGCTGGAAGCACCTCATCCAGCCACTGGCGCACAATCTTCCCCCAGACACCTGCCCAGTCATACCTTCTCGCATTTGAATTTGATGTGATAATAACATCGAATTTGCGTTTGCCTTGCATGCACGTCACACAATGTAGGCACACAGCTCAGCCCACCCTATTGCATACATCAGTCCTTGGCAGCCATTTTTGGCAGCTCAGCTCTCCCAGCTGTCAGAGTCCAGCTGACAGGACAGCACCACCAGGAATTGACAGGGACAAGCAGACAGAGCCGTGAGCATTATCTGCAATGACATGCGCATTCTGAAGAGGCTTACCGGTCAGGCCAATGGAGCGCTCAAAGAGCCGGTGTTCCTGTGCAAGCCTCTGTGCGCAGTCAATTGCCTTATCAACATTGACGCTGCAGGCTGCCAGAGTGGCAGTAAGCGCGCCAGCTGAAGCCCCTCTCATCTGCCAGGCCCCCATGCTGCTGCCGTACCTCTGCTGCAAGTACTTGACGACCCCTGCGCGAACGACCCAGTGGCACTGGTGAGAAGGAATAAGACATAGAATAATGTGGGCTTGCAGTGGTTATGGTAAGGGTGCTTCATCCTACCTGCCTCCCACCAGAACCCAATGCCACCGCCGCCTCCAGTAAGCTGGGGTGCAGATTCCATGTGGCTGCCTTCATTGTCTGGCAAGACTTGCCTGGTTTTGGGCTCGGTGGCTGCAGCCTGTGACGCCTACGTGCAACGTCGGTACACGGTTAGCGTGTTCTTACCAAAGAAGCAGATAGCAATGCGACAACCACCAAGTTTCATCCAATTTCGCTTCACCGTTAAAACTTCAACGACGGCAAGAGAGGAGAACCTTGGACAACACTCGCTTGTCCAACAGTATGCCTTTCTTGTTGCAAAATAAATTTGAAATAATGTGAAGGATGTGAAGAATAGCTTTGTTGATGTCAATTGAGTCGTGCGTGTGAAGACACAGATAATCCCAACCGCGCACCAGCCGAGATGTGGGCATCCTGCAGCCAAGTCGACGCCCAGCTCGGAATACTGCGATGGAATTCGTCCTGATGTATTTCGAATTACACTCAGATGCTAAAATAAATTTTAGTGATCCAGTGCAGCCTAAAAATCATCATGTTGTGTCCTGAATTAAAGGTGACGTCAGGCATAAAATTCATAAAGGCAGCCAGACGACCACGTCGAGTGTCAGTATTAGCATGCTACATTCACGCACAACACATGCACCTTGGATTGTACATCGATCCCTCAAGCTCTCTCGAGACGAAACTCCACTCCGTCAATCAGACGTCAGACATCACTGCGCAGGGTGCAGGCTCAGCTAGCTAACCATTCATGAAATGAAGGATGCCTTCTGCAAGTTCACTCGTGTTGCTCCTGGCCTTGAAGACCATAGATAGCCCACAGGTACCGTCCTGTCATTGTACACTGTACAATTACACACTCACACGGGCCGGTTGTTATACCACTCGCACGAGCTCAAATTCAGTCCGCATGCATGTGCATGCCATGCCATACTTGCAGAGAGAGGCTTGCCCAAATGCCTTCCAAGCCTTGCCATGTGGCCATCATGATCCTCTGTGTATAACCGGCAGCGCCATTGTCAATTCTTGCCCTGAGCGTGCTTCCGGAACATGATGTGGCGCATCTTGCCGCTCTTGGTGGTCAGCCGCGGCTTCTGCGCCTTGTTCGTGCCATACTGCAACATGCATATCCACAAGTCAGCACTGCAGGACAAAATTTTCAACTCTACATGGCAACATGCATTCCCAAAATTGTGGCAATGGCTGCACCCTTCTTTCCAAAGCTCCGGCACCCACAGAGAAACACAAGAACCCAGAGCCCATGTCCCTGTGTTCTGCCGTGCAGTCACAAGCCATCATCTATCCACCGTCAATCTGGTACTCGGCTCCAAATAAACATAAAAATTGGCATTCAACCACCCAAACGCTCTTAGCAGCAATGTCGGTGCTGCTCACTCTCAAAGAAGAGAACAAAGCAAGGTGGCAGCCACTTCCAAAGGTGCTCTTAGCAGCACAACAGACCTCCAAGGCTGAAACGCAGCTATATACGCGCATGTTGGTGAGGCACCCCATCTTATGGTGAGGCACCCCATCTAATTCTGTTGCCCAGTCTACCACAAATAACTACAGCCGCATTCACACCAACAAGGCATCCACCGCAGCACAAGCAGCACAAGAACAGCTTCAAAAGCTCGAAAGCAACTCCCAGGAAATCCAGATAGACATACCTCCATGTAGGTGAGGCCGTGGGCGCCGCTCATGGCAGCGAGGCTGCCAGCGGTGCGCTGCGCGAGGGCCTTCTTAGTACGGGTGACGTCATCGGTGACGTCAGCGACTTCCACGCCAGCTTCTTCCTCCCCGGCCGCCAGGACCTTGGCCAGCACGTCCAGCTGCTCGTCGCGCGTGCTCATCTGCAGGCTCGCGCCGCCTGCGTGCCATGCCGGATTAGTAATCGATTTGCTTACACCTCCGGACACCGTCATGTACAAATGCATCGATTTGCGCCTTTTCCCGTGCTGTGACAACAAACCACACATGTGGGCTCCTTGTCAGCATGCAGAGGGGTGCCGAGAGCTCTCCAAGTCAGTGCAGAAAGGGGCTTGTACTGCGATAAATAGACTTGAAGCTCTTCCGCAGAGCTCTGCAATGCAAGCGTAAGGACAGTCAAAGGAAGATGGAGAGGTGTTGGTGCCTTGAGAAAAGCACCGGTAGAGAGGGGGTGCCCCAATCAAGATGGCAGTGTGCTGCACCGCGTACATGCAATCAAAGCTGTTCACAGAGTACCTCCAATGAGAGGTGTGGATGAGGGCGGTCACCTGCGGCGTCGAGGAGGTTGGTGATGACTTTGAAGGAGTAGCCCTGGTCGATGAGGAATTGCTGGCGCTTGGTGGAGTAGTACATCTCCTGCGTGTCCTTGCTCACCAGCGTGTAGAAGAACGCGTTGAACTCGTCCGCCCCCTGGCTGCCCGGCTTCCCCTGGGCACACATCCCAGCGCTGCCCAATTAGAAGCATTTCTTTGTGGCTATGGCACACATCCACATAAGACTTGCTCCCTAAACCAATCAGCGTCGTGTTTGCAAATGGGTTCGCATGGGCCATCCCTGTAGTAGCCAAGTCAGGCTGCAGCTCCCGAACCCGTTGTATCTGGCAACATTGTGGCTTTGAGCCAGAGGATAACCATCAAGAGGTAAAGCGTGCTGCATTGCCTGCTTGAGAAAGGTTTTGATTTGTTCCTCTGAAGCCCCCCATCAGCCCTGCGTGCTTCTGAGAGACTTTTGTTCAGCTGGCCACAGCAGGGTCGAGAAAGAAGAAGAAAAGGCTGCAAAGACTGTCCCCTCACATATGTCCTGGTGGACGATAGGAATGCATGCTGGGAAAAGTCTCCCAGGCTTCCTCCTCGACCCCACTTTTGTGACAACCGGAGACAGTAAATATATTGAGGATTCCATAAAATTCAAAGGCTCCAAGATCACAGTAAAGAGGTGTAGCCTGGAAAACTAAGCACCTCGATTATATCTAGCCTTCTGACAACCCCTCTTTACTGTGTCCTCCAGCTGCAGGTCAGTGTTCGGCACTCTTGTCATCTCTTTTAGAGTCACCTTTCTCTCTCCTGAGGCTGCATGCGATAATTCAATTTAATTATGCCCTCTAAATAGGACCTTGTCAAAGGGCGTGCGGCGCACCTTTTTGGCTCGCAGGATGCGGCCGAGACGCTGGGCTTCCTGGCGCCTGGAGCCGGCGTGGGAGCTGATCTGGATGAGCACATTGGCCTCTGGAATGTCGATGGAGTTGTCGCCCACCTTGGACAGGAACACCGTGCTCACCTGCGCACACCGTGCACGGCATGCCTCAGAAGACAATTCCTGACTTTTTGACAGGAATGGCTTGTGCACCTCCTGGCGATGGCCCAAATTTCTCCAGGCGTGTGATCCTTGCATGACGGCCTGGCCAGCTAGCATAACAGGCAACAACACCAGTATGCAAGGAGCTTCCAAGGAATCAGCGGCTGTGCCAGAATAGCACACAACACCCACCAAGTAAGAATGACAACAGCGAGACAACCATCAAGCTTGTGAGTGATATGATAATACAGCATACAGGGGGTCCAAGACCCCAGCAGCTTGACTTTGAAGGTAGTCTGGGGTAGGTAGAGTGGCTAGTCTAAAACAATGCGGGGGTGCACCTCGGCGGAGCGTTTGAAGGCGGCAAGGACGCGAGTGCGCTCCTGGTGGGAGGTGCCACCGTAGATGAAGGGCTTGCGCAGTCTCTGCGCGTATTCCCGCAGCGCAAAGATGTTGTCACTGAACACTATGATCTTGTCGCCGCGCACCTGCGCACAAGCACAGATCCCTTCAGTGGCATGCATGGAAAGAGCATCATGCCCAGCAGGCAGACAGAAACGGCTCTTAAGCTGTTGATCACCAAATAGGAATGCATTACAAAGCGGCACATGCTGCAAAGATCATTGAACTGCCCATGTGCTGTCGGTGTCCTGGCAAACTATGCTTCAAGTGCATGGTTGCAGTTTACAATGACAGTGAGAGATAGGCCATCACTGTGTGAGAAAGCAGGGTGCATGCCTGTTCGTGGTACTGGATGAGGAACTGGCAGGCCTGGAACTTGTTGGGGTTCATGACGTAAAGCAGCTGCCGCCTGGCCGCATTGTCCTTCTTCAAGTACTCCCTGTAGAACTCCTGCGCAGTGTTGCATGCAAATCAGTAAAATCTGAGAGGCAGGTAAGCTGTGCAAGGTCTGATGCTTGGGTGCCAGGAAAATGTGCTTACAGAATACTCGGACCTGCTTTGCATCTTGGGCGCCCTTGCATACCCACCAGCAGGTGCACCACAGCCAAGAACGCCAGCAATAGTGAAGTTTGATGGCCTTCATTCCACAAACCGTGTGGTATCTATGAGCATGGCTCGAGATACATGCAGGGTGGTTCACCTTGGTCATGGGGCACCAGACTTCGGCGCACTGCACATTGGCGATGTGCCCTGCCCGGGTCAGGTCCAGCCAATTGGCCTCATAGAGTTTGGGGCCGATGAGGAAGTTGAGGTCGGAGATGCGCTCGTCCTCTCTGACCAGCGTCGCAGTCAGGCCCAGCTTGCAGTGCGCCTTCACTATGCCGATCACCTGCGCGCAGAAGGGAAACAGGATTGCCAGCAGCTCTTCCAGCAATGTGCCTTCCTACTGACAGATCACCTTGCTGCGTCGTTCCCAGTAGAAGATCTATCTGATGTGGTACTTGTGCCTAGACAGACACAGACAAAATAGCATGAGTCACCCCGACCGGCTTTCTGCTGAATGATATCCCCAATATATGCGTGCACAATGGTCACCCAGCTCACTGACCAGCAGGAGCAGCTCTATCTGTCAGGTACCCGGTATGCAGCTTACCCAGGAGACGTCAATCAGCAGAGGTCAAGCAAGCATGAAATTTAACCTGCATGATCTGATCTAACAATCAACTTTGGGTAGACATCCCTGCCGAGCAGCCAGCAGGTTTTGAACATCAAACTGCACTGCATTGCTCCGCGCACATGTGGCGGGCATGTGCGCGTGAGCATGGCCTGCTCAGAATGCCAGCACCGCGCAAGACTGAAGCAAGAAAAGGACGGCTGGTGGTCTGGGCGCACCTTCCTTAACATCCGGAGGCTGGTAGAACTTCAGGCTCAAGCCACCAGAGGAGGGCTGGTGTCTAGAGCGCACCTTTCTGAACATCTGGGCGGGCACGACGTGGACCTCGTCGAGGAGCAGCAGCCCCCACTCGCGGCTGGCGATCTCGTCCATGACGCGCGCGCTCTCCTCGCTGCGCCGCCCGCTGTACGACACCATCGTGTACGTGGTCACCGTCACCCCGCTTACGCCCGCAAACAACTCCTTCTGGTCCGACGTGAACCTGGACAAGCCAAAGTCAGAATCAAAATAAGCTCCTGTACTCTCAGCAGCCGCACCTGCAGCCTCACGTCCCTCTCTGGTCTGTCGCCCAGGGCACAGGAGGTATTGCATTCTTCACTGATTGCTACAGTAGGATACATGCCCTTGGCAGGATGCTAGTGGAAATTCCTGAATGGTGTCGTGTTTCTCTCAGAGGATGGGCTCTCTTGCTTCATTACAGCCAAGATCTACACATATTGAAGCTGCAGGGTGCAGAGCTCAGCTTTCAGAAGTAGACTCCAGCTGTGACATTTGTGTCTGGGTAACAACATGGGCTGACCTGGAGATCTGGTGGTCCTGCAGGTTGGTCCACAGCTTGAATTGGTGCTTCCACTGGTCCACGGACACGCTGTTGGTCACCAGACACAGCACGCTCTTCTTTATGCGTGCTGCCGCCGTGATGCCCACCAGCGACTTGCCCGCCCCACATGGCAGCACTATAATGCCTACAAACCAAGGCACCACGATTGGGTGGGCGAACCAGGGCACCATAATACATTGCAACCTTGTCAGCTTGAACTAGTGACACTTGCAGTGGTGTCAATCTGCCATTGAATAACTGAGCAATGTACATTGTGCACCACGATTGGTTCCTACGAGCATGCACACTGCGTGCATCTAGCAATGACAGCACAAGCAGCTCAGTGGCTAGCAAGATTGCATGCACGTGTAATAATTGGTGCATGTCATTCTGACAGCCATCGAAGCGCGTGCTCTGTCAAAGCTGTATCACCACTGATGAACTTCCATCTGACTTGCAGGCGCACCGGAGCGCGCGCGGCCGTTGCCAAACATCTTGGCCATGGACTTCTCCTGGTAGGGGCGGTGCTGCACGTGCGGCTTGAGCTCGATGTTCAGGTCTGCGTTGACTGTGTCATTCCTGAAGTCGTACTCTTCCAGCATCGGGTAGTTCAAGCCGCCAGGCAAGCATCGCGCCTTCACATGCTCCACCTGTCACACATATCATCAGCATTAGCAGGCGCATGATATGGGCAATTTGATTGGAGCAGGGAGCCTTGCATGCTACATTATCAAATCATCAGATTCTATCAGCTCAGACAGGAGTAACAAAGGGCAGAAATATCTCCAACTGTACATACCCCAGTGCAGCGACCCGCGCCGTGATTCAAGTAAATTGCTGAGGCCTGCATGGGACAAAATTTACCTGGGAGGGCTCGATTTCAAAGGAGTGCAGCTCCCGCTCCTTACTTTCTGCCAGGGCCAGGGCCTCAGCGGCTGCCAGGCCAGGGTCAATGGCAGCCGGGTCTGGCTCTGGGTTGCTGCCCTCTGCTATCTCCTCCACCTCCGCCTGAAATACAGTGCCAGCATGTGTCATTTGCTCTACTCATTCCAGGATCAGGACTGGGGAATGTTCACTCAGAGATATTTATGCCCTTTGTTAGTCCTGTCTGAGCTGATACTTTGCAGCTATGGTTGCGGATGATGCAGCAACCCAGTGTCTGGGATAATTTGCAAATACAAGACACTGATGATTTGACAATGTAGCATGCAAGGCTCCCTGCTCTAATCAGATTGCCCACAACATGCGCCTGCTAATGCTGATCATATGTGTGACAGGTGGAGCATGTGAAGGCGCGATGCTTGCGGCCGTGCAGGCATGACACACACAACTCAGTGAGGAGCAATAAATGCAGGACAATGATCGCTGACATGAGCAGAGCACACTGGTGGCGATGGGGTGACCCCGACATGCATGCCACACTTTCTTACTGGTACAATCAGGCTGCTTCACATCGGTCACACATTTGCACTCGAGATTGCCAACATTGCGGAGATGGATGCATGCAAAGGTGAGGAAGCGCGAGAGCACAGCAAGGTTTTGGGGATGCAGTAGAGCTCACCATTTCCACCTCCTTGGTGAGGTCCACCGCTGCCTGCTCTGTCAGCCCAGCTGTCACCGTGAAGCCATTCCCCTCTGGCGCCACCACGTGCGCCTTCTGGATCACCTCATCCTGAACCACAACAACAACACATTCAGGCACAGCACATACCCTCTAGCTGTCGCAAGGAAGCGCACAAGTATTGAAGTGCATCAGTGTGCCGCAAAAGGCCTTATGAAGTACAACGAATTTTGGAGAGTGAATAAAGTTAGCTGGGTTGTTTTGGATGTGATAGCAACTTGCGCATAGCCGGGCAGGCCACAAACGCACCTTGAGCAGCTTGCGCAGGATGTCTGGGAAGGGGCTCTCCACCCAGAACTTGTTGCGGTGCAGGACCAGCTTCACCTTGCCATAATTACCAGTAGACTCCTGGATGAACTTGCTGATCTCCGGCGGCAGCTGCACCTGTGGATTCAGCCCCGACACAACCTCAGCACACGACAACGCATCACAAGCCCCTCTCTGGCCTCTGCTGACCATACACAAAGTGCTGAGCACTAACTGCGGATTGGACCAAATACAAGCTGCTGAATGCAGGGGAGACTACTGAGGAACAGGACATCCCTATTCAGGAAAGACTCTCCAAAGGTGCATTGAGTGTAGGGCAGAGCAAACAGGAGGAGGGGAAGTGAGCCTGGTGAGATTGTGCGAGAAGACTTGGGCAGTCACTTGGCAGGCTGGTAAAGGCTTGATAAGCTTTGTCACGCGGGGGAAGGAGCACGCCTTGGACAGGCGATTGAGCACTGTGATGATGGTCTGTGTGTTGAGCCCGATGCTGACAGCGGCGTAGAGCGAGTGCGGCGTGAGCACATACTCGTGCACGCACTCCGGCCGGCACACAGGCTCCGCGATGGCGATCAGGAAATCGTACGCCTGGCGATACACCGGCGAGAAAGTCTCCAGGAAGATGCGCCCGTCCGGGCACACCCACAGCGGCCTGCATGCGAGCCACGTATTGTTTATCATTTGGCAATAAGCACAATTCAAGTCTGACCACATCATGGCCTGAGGGATACCTGGGATGGCTGGATCCAGAGGCCGCCTTCTAGTCGCTTGAGGATTACGCAAAGCCGTCAAAGGAAGCACACTGGACACAGCAACCAAGGGAATTGCATTGTGTCTACAAAGGTACACTGCAGAGGTCATCCTTTTCTACAGGCGCGGGCCACATCCATTCCAGCAGTATGTACCTGTTGGCATGGTCACTTTTGAGCTTCAAAGAGGCGTAGTCCTTGAACTCGTCGTCCTCTGCGCCCAGCTTGTAGTAGTCATCATCGTTTTCTGACAGCTCCTCGATGTCATCTGCACCAATGCCTTCTATCTCCGCTCCCACGGGGATGTACTGTGCGCAGTGTCCAGAAAGAAATAGATCAATAAGCATGAAATGGGACAAATGCTCCCGTGCAAATTTACTGGAGCATGTGCAAATCAAAAGATCGTGGGCCAAAATGCGGTTGAAAAACATAGTTGCAGACAATACCTCGTCTGGGCTAGATGCTTTCCTCTTTCTTGTGCGCTTCTCCTTCTTTGCTGGCTTCTCACTCTCCTCGCCCTTGACAGATTCTTCGACATCACGCTTGGCAGCCGGCAGCTTGATCTTAAATTTGGTCGCCCCAGACCCCTCCTTTCCTACTGCGCTCACACCCTTGCCACCTAGTTTAATTCTTAGGGACGCCTTCTCCTCGGGCTTTACAACATCTTCAGATTTCACCATTCACGAGCACCAAGGTACTCAACGCTTAACTCTTCTCAAACAATTGAAAGATACAACGAAGCAGCTTGTGATGAACAGTTTACGATATGGTAATTCTAACTACTTCTACGATCGGTGGCTGTGCCCGATCTACAAGTGTTCGGAACCACTTGTTGTAAGAATGATGGCTTCTGTGCGTGCTCACTCAGCAACTATAGACTTATCGATGTTCCGATGTCCCTTTGATGAAGTTAGCTGTCAGCAGCAACTTCCGCAGCGAGTCGTGAACAGTGTAATGAGATAGACTGTTCCTTTTCTACAACACCAGTTCCAATTTCTGACAGATCTTGCGTTGCAGGACAGGACTTTGTCGAAAGCAGATCATCACGTAATGCAATGTCAGCTAAGTAGGTGCCAGGGTGGACCATGCCCCATCCAGGTCAACTTCTGCCCCACTTCTGTTGATGCAAGTCAATCCAGCACCAGGGACAAGATACATCATGCAACAATGGTATACAGCCCGTCTGAACCGGTGCATGCTAAAAATACTTTACACATAAACAGACCACTGGTTTAGGCACTGCCTGGCATCATGCAGATGATCTGAGAACTCCTGAGAGGAGTCGGACTCCTCTCGGAGCTCTAGAAAAATATCTGGAATGTCCCCTCTACACATTCCAGATATGAGTGCTCATACAGGTCAAGAATCCAGTTTGTCAGTCATTTCTGTCAAGCAGCAAATCAGGAACGAAGATTGTCTAGCAAAGCTAGATTATTGATGCCGCACACAGAGCTTGCCAAAGTTTTCAACATCCAGCCTCCACCTCCCTAATATACACCGCAAGTCGCACAATGCTTGCGCAAGCACGGCGAAATCCTTTTATACACGGCATCCTTGCCTGCCGAGACTGCTCTCTTCAGCAGCATAAAACCTCCACTGCAGTTTGCAATGAGCAGAGATGGAAGGAACACTCTGTTAAATTGCAATTGAACAAGGCTTGAAAGAGCACAAAGTGGCCAATGCCGACAACTCTCTCGCTGTCCAGAGGGACAGTGGGCTGCGGCGATAATCTTGTGACGGTGAGCAATTACAAGGAGGCAAGAAACGAGCAGTGCCAGAAGCAATGGCCTATAAGTCAGGTTCCCCTGTTGTGGGGTGTTCATCCTCATCATCGCTGGATGAGAGGAAGCCCTCTGAGTCAGCGCTCATGCTGTCATTTCCATCCCTGCCATTCTCCGGCCCCGCCACATCCTCCTTCTTTGCAAACCTTGCTGTGCACTCTGCGCAGCACAGAAGATGGCATCGCACTTGTGGCATCCACATCTTTGGAAGGCATGCAGCTCCATTGATGTTACCATGCTTTAGGTTTTCTCTTGAGATTTCATTGCACCACAGCCCAGCTCTAAAGCTCAGGCGGCCACTCCTGATCAAGATACACAAATGGAAATACTGGCATGTCAAAAAATGCAAATGGTGTGAAGCGCGCAGGACTTCAAGACAGACAGGGCTGACCTTTCACTTTTGCGTTGTAGGCCTCGGGCTCCCGCATGAGGAGCGCTGCTGCCTCCCCATTCAAGGGGTCTGTGGGGTTGGGGTACAACAGCAGCTGTGGCAGGAATGTCTCAAAGACATTCAGCAAGTCTGCAAAACAAACGCATTCTCAGGGAATCATTTTATTACCCATTCCACTTTAATTTAATTCATCGCAAAGCACCGCTGGTATCTGGGAGAGCTGAGAAGATTCAGAGCAAGGCAACGACCAACTATGCTGTTGAAGGACTACGAAGCGGCCCTTGGACATTTGGAAGAAGGAGCGCACCAAACATGGGGCTCCAGGTCTGGTTGATGACATCTAAGCACACTGAGCCCGCCCTGCACCATCCAAGTAAATCTCAGAGCCAAGCCCTTGGAATCCAGAAGAATCAAGTTGTGCCATGGAGGATGAAGATTGAGAAGCCAGTAGAGATTAGCAGCATTAACAAGGAAGTTAAAAGATAAGGCGGATATGGCATACATTTCATCCACATTGGGGTGGTATATTCGGTTTACAAAGCCGATGGAAGGTGACTTATAAGGGTAGCCGTCCGGAAGCTCAACGTGCACTCTCCAAAATCCTCCCTCATACGGACCTGCGAGAGAATAGAGTTGTGTCAGCTCAATAAAACATGTCAGACAGAAAGAACCCTTGAAAGCTCCCTTTCTGCTATCCCAGCAGGCGAAATGGACGCACGAGTTTCTAAAGAGGCTACATCTATCACATCTCCAGTACTGAGCAATGCAGATAGTCCGGAGAAGGGTGCTCACTGTCCTTTGGACCCTGAAATTCGACGTAGAGCTCGTTCACGCTGTCGTTCACTAATTCCACCTTCCAGTCGCTCATCATCCTGCGCAGGAGATAAAAAATGGATCCTCTGGTGTCTCAACGGGCAAGCACGGATCGAATTGGTAACTCGCATCTTCACTACCCTGGAAATGGGGCATACAGTTTCATAACGTCCATCTCCCGGCGTTTGCTCGGGCTGGTCATCTTGCTGGCTGCCTACACGGTCGCAGATCAGCAACAGCTATTCACGGGCCGGGTTTGAGGCTCCCTGCAACGCCAAAGGGTGACAATTCTACCAAACACTGTAATACAGTATGGCTCGTGCTCCCCTGGCAAGGATGGCAGCTGATCACAGCGCTAGTTGATCCCTGAATGCTGCAATGTACGTGCTTTGGTGACCAAGGCAGCGGCTAGCAAGTGTGGAGAGACAAGAATGTGCTAATCTGAAACGTGCCCAGTGGATGCCATATCAGGAAGCCGAGTCATCTGAGACCTTGTCAGCCCGACCCAATTTTGGCTGTGCACCCAAACTCCCCAATGACAGACTGTGCATAATCAAGATTTTTTCGAAGAAGCTTACCAGAGGCTTCAAAAGGCCTCAAAGATGCTGTGCATGCGTTGGCGAGCGATTAAAGAATCGGATACCTAGCAAATGCAAAAGCTGCTCCGGATGGCCACTGGCATCATGCTATGATAGTATGCATGGCATCCAAGTTGGCCGCCGCGGCGCATCCGATGTCATGACTGAGTAGTCAGCATCGTAGCAATATAGCATCATAGATTGATGAAGATTCTATCAGTTCGAAACTTTTGCAATTGCCCGCAGATTTGGCAGACACAAGTAAAGAAAGAGACTAATTTTAAAGCCGTTCATGATCATCCAATTCATTCACCATTTTGGGACCTGGAATATCCGAGCTGGCAACGACCATACATAGCATGCGTTTGAATGGACTTCCGGTACCGTAGTGACTACCTAGTAAGGAATTCATGCTCCCATCAGGTTGAGCCTGGGCTGCATCAATTCTCAGAAATCTGGACCTCAGGAGTGCCACTTCTGCTATCAAAGACCCTGGTGCCGTTGTTGATCATCAACAATGGCACGCAAATTACCGCAATCTGGGCCAGTTAAGCCTATAATTATGAGACACCCATCAGCTTGCACGGCGCCAATTTCTGCATACCACTTCACATGCAACACTCGGCGCGCGCAGAGACCCCCGGAGTCACTTCACGCCGAGCCGCTTGAGCTGCAGGCGCAGGTTGCTGCCCTCGCGTTTGTTGGCCTCCAGCGTGGCTTTCACCTCAGCGCGCCGGCGGCGCTCGGCCAGAGTGCGGCCGGCGCTGACGGCTGGCATGCGCGCATACTCGGCCTCCAGCCGCTTATCCTCCTCGTTGAGCACGAGCAGCCGGTCCTCCAGCGCCTTCTCCCGCCGCATGAAGTCCTGTGCAGGTATGTTGTCAGGTGATGGGTCTTCGTTGTAGCAACATGATCCCTTGCTCTGCCGTTAGGAATAAAAGCTGCCATTGCAGAATTCACTTCAAATTTCGGTGTTGTTGTGCAAATTCCCTTGCAACAAAAGGCCAAGTAGGTGTGTTACAGCTGAGAGTTGAAGTACTTTAAACTTTCAAGGGGATGCAAAGGAGGATGCCGATGAGGGCTACTGCCTCAATTCATGCTTTGGCAAGCGCGAGCTTCGCCGGTGCTATTTACTGCAGCTTGGAGACTGCAAGGCTTCAGATCTGCATGCATGCGCTGGAAGTAAGGTGCACATGAGAGCCTCCTTGAGAGTCGCAGGCCGTACGCTAGGAAGGGGGGTTGGCACCTGCAGGGACAAATCGGTGGCGTACGGCCGGAAGGCGCCGCTCTCGGTGCCTGTATCGTCATATTGCTCCTTGCTGAGCGCCCCAGCATCGCTCCTGGCCCCATTTTGCAATACATGGCCGGCATTATCGCCATGCACAGAGCTGCTGTCTCTGACGCCGCTCCCTTGGGCAACACTGCCACGTCTGCTCTCCTTCTCCTGCGGCAAATGGTGTGTCATCAGGCAGGTAGGCAACGCAATCTCATTAGGCAAATGATGAGGATGCCTCAAACAACATGGTTGACAGCAATTAATCGTGCCTGATGTGTGTGACAGACCTGGCTGAAGTACAGGTCAATAAAATCCTTAGGGCTTTTATGAGGATCAGGTACGCACATCATTACTGCCCCACGATGGCGAAGCATCTGCTGCCGTCTCAGCTCCATATGCTGGCGGATCGGCGGCATCAGCCCACGGTTGCTCTGCCCTGTACCGCTGCTGCTGCGCTTGCTGCTGCTCTGCAGCCCTCTCCCGAGCGCCGGAATGGTCCGACGCCAGCCCCGCAGCCGGCCGCTCCGCAAACAGCGCTCGGCCATCAAAGGCGCCAATCTGCAGCTGCGCAGCCGCCGCGTGCCTGATCTGGCGCCCTCCCGCTTCCCAATGCCAGTGAGGCTTGTCCTGGCTGTCGGACATGAGGCTTCTGTGGTCCTCTGAGTGGGACGGCGGAGGTTCTGGACTCCTTGCATGCCGGTCATTGTAGTAGGCGCTCTCCGGCCGCAGAGGACCCGGTTGCCTTTGGTCAGGGTCATACATCAAGGCTGCAGTGAAGGCAGCGTCAGTATTGGGTCGTCCGTTTGGCAGCTCAGGGGAGCTGACACGCTGGTGGCCGTTGTGCAGGGCTGCCAGTTTTGGCATGGGGTCGGGGTGGGACACCAGGGTGGCTGGCGGGCCGCGGGTGAATCCACGGGTGGCGGTCTCGATGCTGCTCGGCAGGGAGGCATTGCTGCTGCGGCGCGGGGAGGGCGGTCTTGTCTGGCACGGCGTCCCCTCCTGCCGGGAGGTCGGCAGCGGGCTCGCGCCGTCGTGGCTGGCCGTGCGCACGCCAGCTGGCAGCACGACGGGCTGTGACATCAGCGAGGACCGCTCCAATTGCCTGTAGCAGAGAATATTGAGTTTTGCACCTTACCTGTCTGAACATAAGTCACAGACGAAGGCCATACCTATCACTCTGGATGGCTCAGGCAACCTTGCCTGAGCCATCAGACACTCTGCACAAGTAAAGAACAGATTGCATGAGCTTGCTTTCACGGGGTCAACATCCACTGCTTGGCCAGATTCCTGATTACTGCTACTGCCTATGCCCCTCTCCCTGTTATCTGCTGCTTCTTGTGGTGTCATAAAATCTCAGTCTAGACATGCAATTACCTGTAGCGCGACTGGAGGTCTGTCAGCTCTGCCCTGGCGGTGTGCAGGTTCTGCTGCAGGCGCACAAAGTCCTGTTCCCGCGTGGCCACGCTCCTCTTTGCAGCGTCCAGCGCCTGCCGCAGGCTCACTGCCTGGAACTCTGCCTCCTGCCTCTGCCGCTCTGCTGCCTTCAGTGCCCGCGCATCATCCTGCGCACACAGTGTCTGTCGGTGCTTTTCTGGACTGAGTGTGCGGTACATTGAGTTGACATGCCGCCAAGCCTTGTCAACAGAGATGGGTTTATGTGAGGGAAGCCAAAAACCACGAGTCGATGGATCCTGAAGGAGATGGCTGGTGGGGAGTGCAGGGTACTTTTGATTGCTTGTGCGATGAAGTGCCAAAAAGACAATGAAGAGTGCCATGCACAACGAGCATCTCACCCGCAGCTGGTCCATCATCTGGGAGATCTCTGCCCTGGCCCGCTCCAGGCTGGATTCCAGCTCAGCATTGGCCGCCCGCATGCGCGCCAGCTGTGCATCCGCCTGGCGACCTTCTGTCGCAGTGCTCTCAAGCCTGAAGAGCAGAAGCAAACAGAAGATTAGCCGTAAGCATCAGAAAAATTGAGACTGTTCAGGGTAGCAAGTATGGCCAAACTTTTGATTTTTTAATTGGTGCTTACATTATTCAGAATTGGGAGTTAGCAAGCAGGGCATGCAAGTACTACTGCATCAAATGCAGGATGCACTCTGAAGATTCACATTGACATGCATGCATGCAGTAGACTTTAAATGTACCGTTTATTGGCAAAGGCAATTTCACGCTGGAGGTTGCGACACGTCTCATTGGCTGCATCCAGGCTGATCTGCAGTGCGGCAGTCTCCGCACGCTCCCTTTCCAATGCTGCATCTTTGCCAGCGGATTGCTCTGCAGGGCTCTCCAGTTTCCTGAATGCCACGTCACTACCCTCATGCACGCAGATTGCAATGCTGTGCTTTTGGTAGTGACCAAGGATCTCCCCACTTGAAAATAGCACGTGAAGCACTCATGGAGCATTCAAATAAGGGCCTCACTGCTGGGGAGCCTCGGCCTCCTCTGGTGCTGGCAGTGGCTCTGCCACAGTCTCATTCTTCTCCCCAGGCATCTTCACAATGTTCTGCGCCTGACCAGGCGCTTCTGTGCTGATCTCGCTGGCCGGTGCCAACGGAACTCCTGGGCTTTCCACCACCGCGGAGGGCTGTCTTAAGCCAAGAGCGCTGGCAGCTGCCTCAGCTTTGAACAGCCTCTGTCTCAGTGTGGCCTCCCTGCCCATCGCTGCCTCCAGCCTCGCAGACAGGCTCTTGATTGTGCCCTGTAATTCCGGAGTCACACCTAAGCAAAGTCTCCTTCGGGGCTCTATGGCAATGCAGCACGCTGCGTTGTGGCACTGTACAGCATCACACCACTGGGCCAAGGGCACAGGAGAGCATGTTCTTTCCTGTTCACCCATCCAAAGAACATTCTCGTCACCAAAGAAGGATGTGAGCACACCAGATAGTCCCTCTCAGCCGCCTGCGCATCAGCCAGTTCCTGCAGCAGCTTATGTGCTTCGGAGGTCTCTGCCCCATCCCAGGACTGCACTGCATGTGTACTCCCGGCCTCATGCATGGGCCAGCCGCTCGCCAGGCCGGCATGCGGATGTGGCGGGTGAGCCAAGGAGCCCTGCTTCTGCTGCTTTCCAGAGCGCTCACTGAGGCTTGCTGTGAAGGAGCTGTGCACCTGGTATCCAGCGCTGTCCCCCTGGTGAGATGGGGGCGCATATGGCCCCATTCCCTGCCGCCCGAAGCCGCCATACCCCTCATAGAACCCCTGCCGAGGCCTGCTGTCGGGGTACATCAGGTGATCTGGCTGCCAGTTGTAAGGCGGGCCTGCTGCACCGCCTTGCCAGGGAGCCTGCTGTGCACCATAGCCATTCGCTGGGAAAGGTGCATAGCTGCGCGGGGAGTCGAAAGTTTGCCTGGCTGTGCCTGGTTGGCTGTTTGTTGCATGCTTCCACGAATGCCTCCTCCACGTGTGTCCATCAGCATCCTGAAGTCGGCTGTCCCACGAGACCTCATCCCTGGCGCTCCACTCAGACTGCAGGTCACGCTGAGTGGCTCCACTGGGGTGAGACCTCCTGCGATCCTGCTGCTCAGGAGAGTACTTCTCCGGGGTGTAGGGCCGCCTGTGCAGCTGCGCTGGGTTTGGACTGCCCTGGAACACCTGCTGCTGAATCATCTGGGCCCCTGCAAGCGGATCCTGCAGCCTAGAGTCCTGGAAGAACCTGCTGGTCACAGCGTTAACGTTCAGGTGCTAGTACGTACTCACCTTCCCAAGTGCAGATTTCATAGTGTCCAGCAGGTTTGGGTGAAGATGCTTGGTACATGGGCATACCTCTGTGTTGGCATGTCTGAGCTCTGCAGATCATTGAGGAAAGGTGATGCAGTGCTGTGCTGCACAGCACCTACAGCCCTGCTTGTGGAGGCAAAAGGATTTTCGCCGAGGCCAACGTCTCTTGAGACACACTCCAGAGCTCCTCCGCTGCAGCTACCATCATCTTCAGGACTTTGTGAATACGCTACAGCATCAGTGTCGTCACTGATGCTGCCAACCTCCTCCTCCAACAGCACGTCATCGCCGCTGCTTTTTGCAGGTGTCTGTTCCTGATCACGGATCTCCGGGTCCCCACATGCTCCTTGTAAAGATGGATTCATCAGACTGCTGGGACTCTGTGCTGATTCACGTCCCTCGCTTGTGGTACTACTGCAAGAGTCTAGCTTGCTTGAAGCGGTCTTTGGCCTCGAGCCCTCAGCTTCAAGAGCATTGCTCGCGTCATGCTTTGATGCACTGCTCTCAGCATCTGATATTTGAAATGCTGTGTGATCTGCTGGTTCTGCTGACATGGTGTGAGCTTGCAATCTAGTGATCTTTGTCCAACCAGAGAGGAATAATCATTGTAGTTCCTCAGAGATCTATAAAACTCATATATTTTGCAATGTAATAACATGAAACTTTATTCCAGCGAATGCTCCCAGCACGTGAGGCATTCCTGTAAAGACATCTGGATATATGGATTGTATCATCAGTAATGACTTTGACACTGTTCTTGTCGGTATCGTTGCCTTGCACATAGTGAGCTGCTCGCAGACCTGCAGAAAGATCTCTCTGGTCCCGCAGCATGCTGTCGAAAATGCGAGTGAGACCAAGGCGAGGCAAAACCGTTGCCACCCAAGGAGACGCCTAGATTGGCAACTGCCACGCAACATTTCAAAATCAGCAACGCCAGGGAGACAAGGCTGTCGAAATTTGCGAGACGTTGAAGTCAGTGAAAGCATTTATACCCATTGGAAGAGTCTTGCATGGCACTATAAAGCCTACATTTCAGCATCTGCTTGCAGAAAACTTCTCGGTGTCACCAGGCAAACTCTCCAAGTTAACAGGAAGTATGGGGTTACCAAACAAGCTTTCAAGGAGGCCAGTGCATGCTTAGTATGGGATTCTTGAGTGCCTTGAAGCGTTCCGCCGGCAAGTCTGGCAAAAAGTCTCCATCCAAGACAATGCCGAGGGGGAGTGTACGACATGATGAGAATTTAGACCCAACTCCCTTGAAGCCACTGAAGCTCAGCCTGACGCCCGTGAGCTCGCGCCCTTCTCCCGATGTCGTCAGGGAATCAAGTGATGCTCTTGGAAGTTTCACCAATGCAGCCGCGGTACGACAACAAACCTCCAGTCTGACAAATGAAGGAAATCGCACCTAGCTTTCAAGTCAACACTGTGCCAAGCAACACAACGTCGCAGAATTACTTACGTTCACTATTCTGTAATCTTGATTAGCATAAAGCCCTGCTGCATGATACATCGAAGGCTCCGGTGTTCAATACGTGCCAAATGGTGTTCTTCTACTGGTTGCAATTGGCGTTGAGAATTATTCAGAATGCCTAATTGCTGAGGTCGCAGAATGAGGTCAGCCTCCGGGAGCGATTTACACCGCCAAAGGCTGCAGCTTCCAAGCCCAAGGCAGCTACATACAAGCTTGCACGCTCCAGGTATACTTACTGGCCATTCGAGGACTTGCCAATTTTACATCAGCCCTCACGATGTGCCGAACCCAGTACTACTTACTGATTCGAGAGATCCCATGCAGGTTTGAGCATCAGCAGGCAGCAGGAGAGGATGCAGCCAGGCCGCTGCTGGGGGGGTCCAGCCCATCAGCAGCCCCACTCTCGCCCCAGCAGCCTCCGCCATCCAAGCTGTGGGACCGCAGGGCCGCCCTTGCAGCAGCAAGCACCAGGGGTGGTGATCCTGCCTCATCCCCCTTCCTGGTGGGCCCCCCAGCCAGCCACAGTGTGCACTGGACCAGCCAGCCCTCGCCAGTGAAGCCCACGCCCCCTGCAGCCAGTGCCAGGAACGCCAGCAGACTGCAGCGCACATTCCACAGGCCTGAGGCTGGCCTGGGGCGCAGCCCATATGTAGCGGATGAGAGCTCGCGGATGCGGCAGCAGACGCCTGCATCTGTTGCCGCGAGCAGAGCCAGCACCTACCAGTATGAGGAGCCGGCTCCCACCTCCAGTGACAACCTCAGGGTGAGGTCCTTCTTTCGCTATTCATGCGTTGGATTGTTGACAAATGAGCTTTGAGTGCATACAGCTCTGAGAAAGTAAGCATGGAAGAGGGCTGAGCACCTTTTCCTGACATGTGCAGGTCATTGTGCGCGTGAGGCCGATCAACGACAGAGAAAGAGGCCTCGGTGAGTTTCAGGCAGCTACATTTGTAGTTCTGTCAGTCTGAGCTTTCATGAGATGGCACTCCTGGTCCTGGATGGCTAATCCCTTAGTGTGCAACTGCAATCTGATGCATGCAGTCCAGATGATATCTCTGACATGTCGAAACTGGATTTTTGCAGGTGGGCACAAGTGTGTCCAGCAGAGCAGCTCGCAGAGCCTGAAGGTGATGACCAGTGAAGCACAGTACTTCACTTTTGATGCCATCGCTGGCGAGAGCACAGATCAAGAGGGCCTCTTCCAAGGTCTGTGAATCTCATGCTTATACCATCACCTGGAACTGGTCGTTGCAATTACAGGAAAAATATACTGCGGCCTGACCAAATGCTGAAAATCCCCTTGAAAATCATCACGCTAGTTGGAGCTTGAGCATGTACACATTGTAATTCATAGGAAATTAAATTTAAAGCGGACATGTGCTTGCAGTTGCTGGTCGGCCAATTGTGGAGAACTGCCTGGCGGGCTACAACTCATGCATCTTTGCCTATGGCCAGACTGGCAGCGGCAAAACATACACAATGAGCGGGCCCTCTGGCTCTGTGGGCCACCTGAATAATGAGGTATCTGCATGCCGGACTTCCTTGCATGTCATATGGATGTTGTTTATGATTGCATGGAGATACATCATTGACATGATTGAGAGTGCAAACAGCTGATGTGCATGTCCTCCGCAGGATCAAGGCCTGATTCCCAGGGTCTTTGACCACCTTTTCACGCGCATTGCCAGGATGCAAAGCAGACAGGTAGGTGCAAATGTTGAGCATGGCCTTTCAGCATGTCTGGTGCATTTGCTTCTGGTCTCAGAAGCATGTTGACAGTCTGATAGTAGCATGCATGCAATTTGCATGCATCGATCTTAGTCCAACACGCATGGGTGCTGTCAGGTGTCGTGCAAGTGCTCCTTCCTGGAGATATACAACGAGAACATCACTGACCTGCTCAGCCCCTCAGAGGCGCACCTGCAGATCAGGGAGGACGCAGCCCGTGGAACCTATGTTGAGAACCTCTGCGAGGAGGAGGTCTCCTCAGGTGGGTGAACTTCACTGCCACAGTTGAGGCCACTGAAGTCTGCATGCATTGCAAAGTCATGGCGCTCTGCTTAAAAAGCTGCTCCTGTGGCTGCTACTCCTGCATGTGCAATATTCTCACATAAAGAGCAAAGCATTCAGAGATGCACCTGTAGCATTGAGTGCATCATGCATGCGCTCAATCGGCTCTTACTCTGCCTGCGGCCTCTAGCATTCCTTGCAAAACATGCATTGATTCTTTCTAGCTCGGAATTTGCTGTCTTATGCCGCGCATGCTGCAGTGGATGATGTGGCGCGGCTGCTGGCAAGGGGCCAAGCAGCGCGGAGGGTGGGCGAGACGAACATGAACAGGGAATCGAGCCGATCGCACTCGGTGTTCACATGCACCCTGGAGAGCAGAACCACGGATGAGTCAGGCATCACCAACATCCTGCGCTCCCGCCTCAACCTGGTCGACTTGGCAGGTGCCATGCTGCTAGATGCCTCGTTCTCCGTGCTTTCTGCAGATCACACCAACAAGACAGCCAGCACTCAGTATCTGACAAATGTGCCCGCACTGCAGCATGAAGATGTGCTCTGCAAGGCGCATAATGGGGCTGCATGCGACCGACGCAGCTCCTCTTTCCCCTTCAAGGACAATGCATTGCAAAAATTGCACAATATGGCCACTCATATAATCTAAATAGATGATCCAGGAATGCTGTTCAACATTCAAGCTTCTGGACAGACAGGCTTGCTTACTGGCAGGGCCTAGGGGACAACAGCTGTCTGTCAGATCCGTAACTAGGAAACCAGATCAGCTGCACCCTTGCTGAAAAGGCATGGATATGGTCCTGCGCAGGCAGCGAGCGGCAGAAGAGCTCGGGGGCAGCGGGCGAGCGATTGCGGGAGGCTTCCAGCATCAACAAATCGCTCAGCTCCCTTGGCCTCGTCATCATGTCCCTTGTGGACGTCCAGCGAGGCGCGCATCGCCATGTGCCCTACCGAGACTCCCGCCTCACCTACCTGCTGCAGGTCTCCGCGCGTTACCTCCTGCCTTGAGCGCTAATGTGTTCATATTCAAATTTGAACTGCTGCTGCAGCTGGCGTATGCCAGGCTTCCCTGTGGCTGTTCACGCAAAATGCGGCATGCATGTCTCCTCGCATACTTCATAAGCATGTAGAAATACGGCATGGCATGCTTGTCATCCCACATAGTCGGCAAGACATGTGTCATGAATGCTTATGTCAAAGTGTGCTTGTGGTTCAGTTTCAGCATTAGATGAAGGTATATTGGTGCAGGACTCTCTGGGAGGCAACTCAAAGACCATTATGGTGGCTAACATCAGCCCGGCCAGCGCCAACCTGGCGGAGACCATCAGCACTCTGCGCTTTGCCCAGCGCGCCAAGAGCATCAAGAACAAGGTCAGATTCCTTGCTGAAGGCTTCAACATGTTCATGAAATGCTAGCGCATATCAACACAATACATTACGGTACAGACATTACGTTACTTACTCATGCATGCAATAGGTCTGGGCATTACTAAGCTTTCAATCTCACGAGCAAGGCTGATTACCCTGCAAGGCTTCGTGTATCTTGTTGAGTGACATGCACATGTCGCAACATTTCCTGTGAGGCAAAGAGCCAAAAATTACTAATTGCAGGCGGTTATCAATGAGGACACTCGGGGGGATGAGGCATGTCTGAAGGCGGAGATCCAGCGGCTGAAGGATGAGCTGGCGGCCTACCAGTCAGGCGCGCATCCGGCAGCTGCTGGGCAGCCGCCGCATGCGATTATTACGCCCTCAAGGGCCCAAGAGGACATGCAAGCTGGCGCCCTGTCCACGCCCCAGGCACCGCCACCGTTCACTCCAGCGGTGAGCATGCCTTTGTATATTATTGAGAAAGTGTCGTTCTCAGGACGTGAACCAAGCCTATTTTACTATAGCATAAGTGCTAACGTTCGCGCAAGGTTCCCCGCAGGGCTTCTTGGTGTGCCAGGAAAACCAGGCAGTGTGCAGTTAGGAGCAACATGTGCCATGCAAACAGCCGGTGCTGACCTCCCGAGCTTGGAAGCACGTCAGAATGTGAACAAATTTGGCGAGTTCATGTCGTATTTTGAGGACCTGTGCGTGCAGAGCGGCCACGCTGCGCTGGTGGGGGCGCTGCGACGGGAGGAGGCGGCGGCCAGGTGCGTGGCGCGGCTGGCGCGCGAGCTGGAAGCGCAGCGCGAGGTGACCAAGCAGCGCGAGATGGACGCGCAGCGCACCAAAATGATCATCCGCCTCAAGGAGGACAAGATCGCCCGCCTGCAGGTGCCAAGCCCCAGCCTGTTTGTCCTTTCTGCCTTGCGTTCTGTGCTGTTCTGTTCAGCATTTCAGTGAGCAGCCCCTTGAATAACAGCAGCCCCTCTGTCTGCTTCATGTGCTGTGAAGACAGCCCTCGGATCGAGGAGGATTGACCTGCTCTCTTGCAACTACAGTGCTCTTGTATCCTTTGGACTTGCAGCATGCCCACATACAGTAGCATGCCACCTGGCAGGTTCTACTGTCCGGGCAATAGAATCAAAACGAACCAATGACGGAGGCTGTGAAAATTTGCGCAGTCGGCTGCGTCGGGGGTGGGTCTGAGCCCGGACGATGAGGCGGCGGCAGAGCTGCGGGCGCTGCGCGAGGAGCGGGCGCTGCTGACCGACAAGCTCAACAACCACCCTGACGTCAGGAAATACGCAGGCGCGCCACAATCCTTGTCCCTGTTACAGAAGCTAAGAAATGACTTCTGACACACAAGAGGGGCCTTCACATCATTGACGCTGGGCCGGTGCTTAGCTTCACCAGTGCAAATATGGCACATTCTGGTGGGCAGTGCTCTGCCTCGCTGGCATGTGTCGGAGCTGTGATATTGAGGACATGCTGGGCACGTCTGACAGTCAGTGTCGCTGTGCAGTGGAGAACATGCAGCTGACGGAGAAGCTGGGGCGGCTGCAAGAGAACGGCGGTGGGGACGATTCTGCACAACTGCATGCGGACATAGCGCTGCTGCGGTCCGAGATCCTGCGCCTCACGGACGAGAACAAGCGGCTGCAGAGCACCCCCAAGGTAAATAGCCCGAGCCTGAGCTGTCACCCTTCATTTAAGGATTGCATGTAGCGAGCATACGGGTGTTGCATGTCTCTCAGACCTCGCTTTCACATATCCGCTGCTTCTCCCAACCTGCATGCAATGTGCAGTGACCATACAATATTTTGTGCTGATAGCCACTATTGCAAGTGCGGCAGTCACCGCGACAACTTTACATATATTTCATAAGAAAACAAGCTGATACTTCTCACCAAGAACAGTCATGGTGCTGTGATAGCTGCCAAGATCTCGGTGGTGCATTACTTACAGCTACGGTCTTAGTAAGACGCTCTCACCTGTCGTTTGTTGGTTTGATCAGGTGAAGGAGGTGGAGGCAGCGGCGGAGCGGGCGGCGGCGCAGAGTGCGGCGATCATTGAGGACGCCATGGCGCAGGCCGAGGAGATGCGCCGCAAGGCCGCCAAGGAAACCCACAGCCAGGTGTGCATAATGATCGCCTTATCTCTCTCTCTCTCTCCCTCTACTAGCTGTGTTTCCATCCCCTACATTGAAACCACAAGGACACCGCCATGCTTCTGTCCCCTTGGCCAGTAGGCAACCGTACTTGACGAGGTTCCAGTTCCTCCTCTTTGCTCAGATCACTTCACAGAAACGTAGTGTGAGCTGTGCATGAAGCCTTGACTTTGGGTGCAGACTGTTGCTTAGTCACTGACAAAACTTGCATTTGCGCGCAGGCGATGGAGGTGGTGCGGCTGAAGGACCGGCTGGCAGAGGCGGAGGAGGGACGCCGCGACACGCACGCCAAGCTGGCGGCCGCGCGCGCCGACGTGCACCGCCTGGAAGACCGAGTCACCGCCCTCGAACGCGACCTGGACCAGGCCCACACGTGCGTTGCATTCCTGAGTGATGTGCATGACTAACTTCCTTGTAGTGACCACCACAAGACAACTCTGGTGGATGCCATCAGGGAGATGCACGGGCTGATGAGAGGCACGGCTGCATGCTTGGATTTGGGGCGGCTTTCCAGCTGTTTGTACCGTTTGTTCTTGCTACTTACATTTGAGCTCGGGAGTCGCCATGAGGGCCCTTGCACCTGCGGGTCCGGTGACGGCCTTCACTTCTGCCCAAACGCTCGGATGTCAGCATATTTCAATGATTGCAGGGGCACTCGTGCCAGTGTCCTGATGTGCGAGGCTTTAAATCTTCTTGCGTATCCAGAGACATATACGACTTCTTCAGACCTGCTCAAGGGCAGCAGCCGCTTTCTTTCTTTACATATAACTACACTGCGTTCCTGCTGCGGCATGCGAGAAAAAGCCTCTACAAGGCTGCTTGTTAATGCATGCTCTCAATGCCACACAGGGACGCGGCGGACATGCGGCTGGAGCTGGAGGGGCTGAGGGCGGCAGCCGGGCACCAGCAGGAGCTGTCGGCAGAGGCGGCCCGCGCCAACGACCGTGCGATGGCCGCCGCCGAAGAGACGGCCGCTCTGCGGCAGCAGCTGGCCGAGCGCCACGACGCCGCGGCAGCCGAGGAGGAGCTGCGCACGCGGGTGAGACTGCCTGTACCTTACAGCATTTCCCAGGCCCTTTAACGACTATGCACCTGCAGAACTGAGGAAGGAGAGAGCTCATTGGTATTGAAATAGCTGATCATGCCTAGGGTACCACCAATGCATGTTATTGCTGAGGGATGTATTTGCAGCGGTCCTGCAATGTTCCAAATGCCTGTGGCTGAGGACTCTTAGATTGCCCTCCCCCCCCCCTTGCCTGCCAGTCAAGCATACTTTCAAGGCAGACACCAGCTGGAGTAAAACGGCTACACAGTGGTAGATAGCAGTGCAAGATGCAGGCATGCGCACGAATATTGTACTGAGGCATGGGACCGTGTGTGCATGCGCGCAGACGGAGGCGACGGTGGCGGAGCAGGAGGCGTCGCTGGCGGTGCTGAGGGAGCAGGCGTCGGAGCTGCGCGCGGCGCGGGCCCAGCTGGAGCGCGCCCTGGCCGCCAGCACGGCCGAGTCGGCCGCCACCATCGGCGCGCTCAAGGCCTCTATGCAGCGCCAGACTGCCGACGCCCTCGAGCTGGAACAGCTGCGGTGGGTGCACTGTGCACACTGTTGCGCCAAAATTGACGGTCATAATTGCTGGGCGGCACAGATGGACATACACCACATCCAGTATGCAGCCTTATAGCCAAACACTGGGGCTGAGATTGCATTACTTGAGTAGATATGTGTTGCATATGTGTCACAGGCGCAACGAGGAGATTGCGACGCTGCGTGAGGAGCTGGAGGAGCAGTGCCGGATGGCCGGGGAGGCCCGCCGCATCTCCGACGCCGCCGCCGCCGATCTGGCCGCGGCGCGCGCGCAAGCGACAGCGACTGAGAAGGAACGCTGCGCCCTGGAACAGCGGCTGAGCGACGCGGACGCCGCCGCGGAGGAGCAGGACAGGTGACCAAATGCCTCTGCATGTCAACTAATGATGCATGCCAACCTTATTGTTCTGCGTGCAAGGGCTCAGCTGTCCTGGGTTACCCGCTTGCCTGGTGGTTCAGGGCTCCGCTTCCTTGCAGGGCAATCTTGCCGGCACTCAATCCAGCGTCGTAGGCCACATGCTCCTCATGGGAGATTGCCCCTTTTGAAGACACACATGGTGTGAGCACGTGTGGCTTTTCTCGGGTGCATGGAATGGCAAAAGTGACCAAGACGGCTGTGCATGGTCGCAGGGCTCTGTCTGAGGCGCGTGAGGTGCTGATGGGCCAGCTGGCGGCGGTGGCCGAGGAGGCTGGCCAGCTGCAAAGCGACCTGCAGCACAAGGCCGGCATCATCGCCGCGCAAGTGCGCGCACCACCCCACAGATTGTTGCACCACGTAGCGGGTTGGTTAGGATTACATCATTACAGGATCACTGGCATATTGCCAGAATGGGATGTATCAGAAAAACACCAACCTTGGCGACCTGGGTGGCTTGGTCGTCCAGAATGCAGCCTCTCTCAGCATCTCACATTGTGCAGCTTCAATGCCCTGAATGAATTGCAGATAGCAATGCATACAACCCTGGGTCACACCAGCATGCCTGGACATTCGCGCATGCATGCATGGACAGGTTTCAAAACGTGTGTGGTGCAGGCTCGCCATGCCCAGGCGCTGGATGGCGCCCTTGCACAGCAGCAGGAGGCCCTCGCGGCAGCACAGGTGATCACTCACTCTTCACATTTTGTCACAACCAGCAAGCTGTGTGATGTCGTACGTGACTGCAGCATGCACGCACCCCTCCTGCACGCCCATGTACGTTGTTTATCTGACAAGGATGACACCAGAAATCGACTCTGGCACCAATCCAATCCAATGCTGACACGGACCGATTGTTGGTGTCATGACTGAGGAGGAACGTCACGTTTGAAGTATTTCATTTCTGGTACGGAGAGAAGAATTGCTGTGTGCGTTAAGACATGATTCCTGCTCTGTTGCCCCCTGTGCAGGCTGAGGCGGCAAAGTGGCGGCGGCTCTGTGAAGATGTGCGCACGGATCTCTAGAAGCCAAGAATGTGTGAGAATCGGAGTCTGTGGTGGGGCCAACAATAGGGACTACGGTGGTTGGCAGGATTACTCTTGCATCAGTATTGAGTAGCATGTTCATTGTTAGCTGGAGCAAAATACATCTGTGGATCTTTGCCATAAGTGTACACCTGACGGCCAATTGGCGGATCCTGAGCATAATCTAGGCTTAGGTAAATCTGCAAGTTTAAGCTAAAAAATTTGCGTCTCGCGTAGCTGTGACACCTTAGCTAGGGGCGTGCTGCGCAGCAGCTGCTGTGAAGCCTCCTTGTGGCAGGCATCTTGATCATTCTGTATTGTGAACACTGTGATCTCGGGATGTTTGAACCTGGTGGCTACTTGTGCATGTGATGCATATTCCTAGTACACATCCTCCTTAGCTTCAGGATCAAAATATGCTCTTTGCATCATGTGACATCTGCATACTGGGACTGCCATGCTAGCAGATCCCCAATCACCTAATGACCACAGCCAAAAACATTCCTTATGCAGCGTCCCGCACTGGTTCCCACCATCACATCTGATGTGCATGCTGTAATATGTCCACCTACAGATCATCTGGTTACTAAAGAAATACATATCTGACTTCAGGACTTCCATGTCACACCGGGTGTGCTCCTTTTAGCCGCTCACTCGTCAGCATAGGAGCCCACGTGGACAATGTCCTTGGCCAGCCAGTTCTTGAGCAGAGGAGGGCACTGCCCTCGCTGCTGAAGTGCCAGGGCCACTTCCGGCTCTTCCACTCGCGCCACAACACCTGAAAACTCCCACAGCCCGCTGCGCCGCTCCGACCTGGCGGAACAACCGCGCATTTTGGTGATGCGAGGTAGCAGGAACAGCATGTGCGCAGGAGCAGGGCCAAAGTGCAGCTAATGCAGCACAGCCAACAATGAAAATCTGCTGCAGAAGTCCTCTTTGGTACAAGCTGCTTGGAGAGCCCTTTTTCCTTAGGTCATTGGCCTGTAGAGTCATCAAAGGCCACAGCCTGATAAATTCAAGCATGCAAGCGGAGAGCACCGACGCACAGAATGCAACCAATACGGACAAAGCAAGAGGTTAGGAGGCCAGCGAGAGTTTGCCATGAATTGCCATCACTGACCATATTCTATTAAGAGATACCCACATACATCTCAGAGTGCTTGGATGCCATGACGGGCGCTGACTATGATATTATTAGAAACAGGCTTCGGATCAGCTCTAAGACAATTGAAGGCGATGTGATGCGGGGTGCCGGCACGCACCGCGCATCGGTGAAGACGAGGAGGGCGGCGTCGAGGAGGCGCTGAAACGCGCGCGCGGCGGCCGGTTTACTGTAGACATCCGCGTGGCCCATGCCGGCCGTCTTGGCGTACTCGGCCCACAGCAGCTCGAAGTTGACGCGCTCGTAGCCGCGCCGGTGCAGCCGCAGCGCCGCCACCAGCACATACAGCTCCAGGATGCCCTGCGACGCCACCGCATCCACCTGCGCATGCGCCGGCATGGATGTGATCATCTCAGGTCATGTTTTGGACGTGGGATCGGACACTGTCAGCCGCTGAGATCGTCCGTCGTCACATAAGAGGCACAGGTATATGATGGCTGAATGCTTTGCAGCTCTCATGGAAAGGGCCGACGCAGTCAGTCTGGGGTATTCACCGCTCACAAGGAAATGTTGGAAAACAAAAAGGAAGGTAGAGGGCACAACTGGAAAGCATCAGAGCCTGAGGGTCTAAGCAGCTTGTGTATGTCTCCTGTCTTCTTGCACAGTCCGGCATGGACTCGAGATCTGAGTGAAGAAGAGGTTAAGGCACAAGGGAGACAAGGAAAAGAGCACAAGCGGCATGCCTGGGATCTGTGCTGCGCGGCTGCGACGGCGGCTGTGAGGCAGTGCAGCTGCAGCGCCCCCGGCTCGCGCCCGGCGCGCATCACCGCCGCCAGTGCAATCTGCGCCAGGTCCGCAGGCGTCCCCAGCCCTGCGCAACACCCGCGACACCTCACACCACGCCTCGGTGCATCAGCCCAGGCAAGATGCTCATCATCGGTCTGTTACAGCTCTTGTATGATCGGATTCTTATGTCACAATTGCCTCATCACATCTGTTCAGTACGGCACATCCAAAGTTGTGCTGCGTCGGATCACACCAGAAGGTGGCGCTAACCTCATCTGATCTCTCCGCAAGCACTCTGAACAGGCTCAGGGCCTTGCAAGTTTGCGGGTGCAAGGAATCCTGGGACGTCTGTGGGTGCTTGCAAGAGTGCATGGGAACGTGCCTTTGTCAAACAGCAGTCGCAGCTCTGCCAGCAGGGCCGAGTCCTGCAGTGCCGCATGCAGCGATTTGTTCCAGCCCCTGGCAAAAGCTGTGCATGGCGCCTCAGGCGAGGCACCCTCTTCCTGCGGCACCACATACGCCTGTTGAAAGCTTGTCCAAGTACTGCCCATTCATCATACGTCCCCTCTGGACCTTTCATCCCCAATAGCAACTTCCCGCTCCCCTTCACTTATCCAGTTCGGATCAGCAGACCAACCAAACTCACTGCTGAAGCAACTGCCTCCAACCTGTCATGGGGAAGACAGGTCATGAGAGTATTCGGCAATGCAGATGGCTTTAATGTCGAGTGCTCAAGGCGCCCAACGCAGACGAAATAAGCGACAGAATGGCACTCGCTGCATTGCAAGTGCCAGAAAAAGGCCAGAGCAGCAGGATCCGCACCGGCAGCGCCAGCATGGCGGCGAGGAGGGAGGGGACGCCGCTGTGTGGATGTTCAAAGCCGGCCGCGTCCAGCTCCAGCACGATGTCGCGGCGGTGGCTGAAGCGCGACTTGACCCGCTTCTCCATTATCTCCATCACATCGAACCGCGCGCTCAGTCCCACCACCGCCGCCTGCACATGCGCGCACATTCAATGTTAAATTTTTGAATTTGAAGATCAATTGAATGCTCTCTAAGACATCAGCAACAGACGTAAACTTGTGCAGGAAGGTACGCGGTTCGGTCAGGTCTGATGGGAAGGTGTTTAACTCTAGCATGCATATGGGAGCATTGAACTTGGTTGTGAATCTTCAGCGGCGGATGTCAACTTGTGCGAGGAAGGTACACGGTTCAGTCGGGCACATTTCAAGGTGTTTAGATCTAGCATTCATACAGCCCCCTTGCAAAATAGATGTCATACAATTATGTGAATTGAATGTTGAAGTTTGGGTTTGGAGCTGTATGGGGCAGTTTGAAACGGGCAGTTTGAGGAGAATAAGGGGCCAACCTGGATGTTGGATGCCTGCAGGGCATCGAGCAGGTTGTAGAGCACAGTCTGCTTCACCGGCTTGGCAAACAGGTCAAACTCGTCCAGCACAAACACCACCGATTTGTGGCCCCTGTCACACAGAAGATATGCATCAGCGCACCTACAATCCAGGTTTAATGCAGGACAGCTGACAGTGTCAGTGTCAGAAGGAAGGTTGTTTGTAGGTGTGGCAAGTGGGACCCCATGCTTACTTGCGCAGCTCTTTGAGCATGTCCCGCAAGAAGTCCAGGTTGTCTCCCAATGAAGCTGCGCGGCTGAAGCTAACATTGAAGGCCCTGCACAGCACTCAACCCCTCAACACACTTTTCATGCTCTACAGTGCCACTGCAATCCCCTGGCCTTCAGTAAGCAAAATGACCTCTGGTCTGGGCAGGGCACCCTCTTACAGCGCGCAGAGCAGGGAGGTGCCTATTGATGTGCAAATTGCATTGGATACCAACTAATAATCTGAGGAAGCTCCTCTCAGAAATGCATTCTGGCCTTGCCAGGCTAACAACACACCACAGGGCAACGAGGGGTGTGGCACAGGTGTCTCACTCGCACAACTGCCGGGCGATTTCGCGGAAGGCAACGCGGTCCGCGCTGTGCACCAGGCCGCTCAGCCGCACCACTCCCACCACAGGGCTGTCCGGATTTGTGTTGTACTTTGCGCACAGCTCCCCCACTGTCCGCTCCGCCACCTGGCGCCACATGCATGCATGCTCTGTCATTATGCACGTTGACCCTGCATGATGCCTGCTCCCGTGCACCAAGCTCAGCCAGATGACCCCTTCTCTGCCCCGAAGGATGCTAGGTTGCAAGCGATTCTTGCTGGCACGGGGTCTTGAGTTTTTCCCCTGGATCCAGTGTGCTGTGGAGGGCTGGCTCGCCTGACAGAGCAGCTGACACCCGGTAGAATGGCGGCATATCGTGCAACCTATGCACTGAATGACCTCACTGGCATGCGCAAAGCACACATGCCTTCCGACACACCCAATCTCCATTGGACAGAAGACTGAAGGGCCAGAGTCAGAGTAATACAGGGGTTGGCAGAAGGATTTCTGGGGGTATTGATGAGGGGCCCGACCACGGTTTTGCCGGTACCACGCGCGCCGATGATGAGGTAGGAGGTGTTGGCGCCCGGGCGCTCCACGGTGGTGCTCAGCTGCTTGTACAGCTTTGCCCTGGCTGCCTCCAGCTCCGGCCGCAGCGCCATGCCTGCACCCTGCGGATCCAGCAGCCTCCGCCGCAGCAGTCTGCCCAAGCACACAGCGCCTGTGAGGCTGAGAACGCTGGAAGAAACGCCTGCTGCATTGAACAGCCCCTCCTGCATTGGTTCTCTCCTGTGGAATTTATGGGAATAAGGAGAGAGGAACGCAGGTCCCTGACAGGGTAAAAACTATGGGTCAATGCTGTCGGCAAGAAAGCAACCAGAAGGCAGGCCTCTTTCCTATACTGTGGCCAATGTGGGACAGAGGAAGCTTGATGGCAAAAGGACTGAGGTAGAGAAGGCAGGTCTAGTGGCTGACCTCTGTGCCTGCATGGCAGCCTGTTGCTGCAAGCCCGCCGGCAGAGCAGGGGTTTCTTGGCCCGATGTTGAAGCAGGGCCGGCCGCGGATCGCTCTGCCAGAGCAAGCCTCGTCAGCGCCTCTGGGGAGGCCAGCTGTCCCTCTGCCCTGTCTGAGGTGCCAGCAATAGCGGGGCTGCCAGGGTTCATGGCAGCTGGGGTGCTGCATGCTGCCTCTGAAGGGCCCTGTCTGCTCCTCTCTCCCTGCTGCGCCAGTGCCTGCCGGCATTGTACCGCTGCCTTCCGCGGGGAGCCCCTCCTTTTTACAATGCCTGGAGCCTTCTTTGGGGATGGCTTCCTGGCTGGCGCTCTGAACCTCTGCTGCTCCGTGTCCTGTTAAAACCGTGGTGTGTTTCATCAGTGTGCTTGAACATTTTTGCTGTCATATCAAGCAGAACATTCAATCGAGATTTGGAAAACATTGGATTTGCAGTATCACACCTCGCTGACAGAGTCGCCATCATCATTGAAATCAATCACGATGTCGTCCTTAGCTTGGCTGCTGGATGGGCTGCTGACCGTTGGTTTCCTGCCTCTCTGCCCTCTGAATCCCACCCTTCGTGTCTGAGGTGCTGATTTTGGACCTCCAACCCTCATATTTGCGTCTCTGGCAGGTTCCAAGGCAGTGTGTGAATTTGAGAAAGGAGTCAATCTTGGATGATAGACCTATCAATATTCCTGCCCAGCAACTTTCTCATGATGACTATTATCGTCGACAATGTTGCTCAATTTCTTTCTCTTACCACAACAAAGCTACTGCGCAAGTATATCGGTCTGCAGAGTTGATTGTAGCCCTTAATGGACGATTAATGAAGAGCGTGAGGCTTAAGATCGCATGCTCGCATCAGCTTCGTCTCATTCCTTAGGCAAGCAGTATATTCTCAACTTCTCCGATTTGGTATTTGCGAGAGGAACAGGATGAAAGAGGAAAAGAAATAGCCCCCCCTCGTATTTCCCGCCAAACGCACGTGGTTCGTTGGGAGACGAATGGGAAGACAGACTGGAAATTGTGATATGGCAAGACAGACCTGGTGGTAGTCCAAATGACTTTCATTATAGTCTTTCTGTCAAGAGTACTGTATCTTGCAGCAAGAGATGTATGATCATGAGAGAAATCGTCGAATATATATTTATACTGCATGTACATGCATAGATCATCAGAAATATGCCCTATTATCATGGTAATAATTATTACACGCTTTTCCTGCCAAAGGCAAGGTGCGTGTATGCCCTATCACCTGTGCCATTTTGTCATCACACCATTATTGCATAAACCTCCCACAACACAGTTGATTGAGAAACCCAGAAATCCAATTAACCTATCGCACGTGAGCCAAGGCACAGGCAACTCACATAAACGTTTTAGCATATAGATGGTGGTCTTCATTATTGAGCTCATGATAACCTCAGGTCACCCAACACAAATCTATATCAAGAAAAATCCAGGAGCACAAGCAGATCCCAAAAAGAATTTTGACACATGCTAACAGGCCTGGTAATAAATTGGCCCAATTCTCCCTTCTAGGCACAATACTTTTCCGGTTGAAGCAATCAGATTAATAAACTCGCAAAAGATGCAAAAGCAAGCATTCTAAAATCCCAATTCAGACACACTTCCATGTCACTTCAAGAGGCGCACTGGCAAATGAAGCCAGAGCAGAAACCCCATGGACCCATACATGTGTCTGAGAACTCTGACAAGCCTTGACAAATTCTGACAGATCTGACAGGCTGGACTCCAAAATTTCTTTGGCGCCTACAAGATGCGGACTACACTAAGCAGGTCCCAGACAGCACAAAATATCCCCTGCATGCATCCTCAGCCCACTGTGCCCTGGCCAGAAAGGAGCGTTGCAGGCAATGTGCTGCTCATGTGCACCTAGGAGGAAGAGCTAGACGGCTGTGACCTTGACACTTCTGGGAGCAGGAATTGCCTGATCCTCAAAGACCACAAACTGCAGCATGACAGAGGCTGCGAGCAGGAACAGCAAGTAGCCCAGCAGGGGCTGCAGCATGGACCCCACAGAGTAGGCAGCTGGGGAGAAGAATGTCTCCAGTCCAGTGGACCACAGGAAGAAGGTCTGGCACTCCAATATGCCCAGCAGGATGGCAGTGAAGCCTGTCAGCAGCGTGAGCGCCCCCAAGTAGCGGTGGATCTTGTAGAAATTTGCCTTTGCCTCTGGCGGCCACTGTGACACCAGGTAGATGTACAGCCCTGCAACCATGCTAGATAATCAATTTCCTAGACAACGAATGCCTTTGACAGGTTGCCTGCATCTCACTGCCGGCGAGACAAAAATGACAGGCCTCATGGTCTTTTTGGTCATTTGCATCGAGTCAGCGCAGAACTGGCAATGTTCAGCCATGTGCGCGACGCAGTGTGTTTTGAAAAGTTGTGAATGTGAATTGTGCGCACACCTGCCGCGTATTGGCCCACATACAGGGCGATGGCTGTGATGCCGACCCATGAGTGCAGGCTGAAGAAGTGCCTCTCTGTGCTGGTCACCTTGAACTTCTCGACGAAGGCCAGTCCCAGAATGATGAAGACCCCCGACAAGCTGTGCAGCGTTGCGTGCAGGTACTTGATCGCACTGCAGGTAGAAGGGCATGTCTGAACAATAGGTGGAATCACAGACACCATCTACAGAAACGGGGCAACAGGCAGGCTGAAGAGAACAAGCTTTGAAGCATCAATCAAGCAGGGCAAAATGCTAGGAACGCTACCTTCGACTTCCCAAGGTGATCAGCGGTACTCGATAGGAGAGGATCGCCTCCGTCATGAAGACGGGAAAGGCCAGAAACATAAAGAGATAGTGGAGGCTCATCAGGGATGGGATGTCTCCCTCAGAATACTTGAATCCGTAGCCGTACTTCTGTACCCATACCACGAAGACCACCAGAGCAGCTACCCAGATTACTCGTGGTGCAACCCATGCGAGAGTCGTGCCAATCGCCTGCAAAGCATGACACCTCGCTGAGGCTCAGCATTCAAAGAGCAAGATGGAGAGCAAAACAAACAATCCTCTTCAGGCAGATCGTCTATGCGACAACCACGATAGCGTCAAAACCAAGATAGAATTTAGAAGAAGAAAAAAAGAACTCCCATTGAGGATTCATTGATTACAGTAGCTCTGGGCATGCTGCGCCCCATGCTGCGACGCTTTCCTTGCAAAGCGACAACAAAACATCGGATTGTCCCCAAAAGGTCATCAAAAAGAAAAACCACAATCAACTTCGGATGTGTTGAGCTTTCCTGCTGCGCAATCTCGCGTTCTCACGTGTGAGCAGGATCTGGTCGGGAAGCTGCGAGAAGAGGCATCACCGGGGGATGATTGCACTCACCATGACGTAAAAGTCTCCTGCTAGAAGATGCCGGCTTCGTGATAACAAAGCATGTCGGCTTGAGTTCGCAACGGTGTGCGATGTGTCGGCAAGCCTCACGGCAGAGAGCCTGGTCTGACGTAATGAGTGGACAATTGCGGACCGCCTGTGTAGGCTTCAAATTTTGCATGCCTGATCATGATGGGCCCAAGCAATCCAAAATTTGAAGAGGTTAGAAGCATCAGGGTGACAGTGATTTAGCAAGCTTAACTTATTGAACCCTGCATGTGAACTCACTTTGGGCTCAAAATTAGCCACCATCATGGTGTCAATGGCTATTGACATCACTTAATCATGATGATTATCATGAAGGAAGGAAGGAAGGAAGGAAATTACACATCAACTCCAGCCGCCCAGAGCTGATTGGATGTACTGACAGCATCCAAGTGATCAAAACAATCCATGACAAAGTGTGTGCAACACTGACAGTATCCAACTGCCACATGAACTGTTGCATGGTCTGACTCAGTCGGAATGGCGGCACCAAACAAAGCATGATGATGTCTCACAAGGTATTATTAATTAGGACAGTAGAGTGACTGCCAGCAGTGCCACTAGCACATGGCTGCCATGGTCACTGGCGTGAGCTTCCATTGTTGTGCGTGGCATTTGCTGCTCTTAGCAGTGCCTCTGGTCAGTAATTCTCACTCGAAATCGTCATCATACACGCAATCTACGCTCTCCATACGGACATCTTCGCCCGTTTGTGGCTGCACAGCCCCTCTCCTGCGCTGCGAGGCCGGCTCCTTCTCAGCCCCATCAGTTGCTGACTCAGGCATGGGCGCAACTTTTTGCTTCTTGCTGCTGCGCTGCAGCTTTCCTGCAGTGTGATCTGCCTGCTTCTCATTCTTCTGCTGCTGTACTTCCAAGCAGGAAGCTGCCGCTGGAGCTTCTGCTGCTAGACACTCCATGTGAACCTGCCTCCTGCCTGTTGCCACACCAATTTGTGCGCTTTCAGCCCATGCATAGGAACATCCAGACATGTTTCGCATCTGAATCCCATCCCACAAGGACTGGCGCCATGAGCAATCACTGTAGGTAATCACTGTTCCCTTCTTGAAGGGAACAGGTAATATACAATGGGACAGAGCATCACACCTTGGAGAAGCTGGGAGCTCTGCTGTGTCGCCTTGAGGTAGGAATTTGTTGCGTAGGCAGTGTACCCAAAGTCAAACTGGATGTACCCATCGTAGACCATCTGCGCGATGACGCGCTCGTTGTCGTCCCTGGACATCCCCTTGCCAATCTTGGCATCTGCCGCAACCTGCCCGTCAGCAAAACCCACGCTTTGATCCATAACTGAGAACTGATGAACGTAAAACGTGACCGGAAGCACACAGTAGGCCACAAAGAGCATACCAGAGGCGCACGGAATTTGCAATCCTACTGCTGATCAAGCATCTTACCATAGTCTCAAGATCTTGGAGCTTTTATTATAGTCACTGGCCCGCGAAGAAAGGAGCAATGATCACAAAATTCATGGATGTTAGCCCAATTTCAAGCAACCACTTCAGCTAAGCAATTGCGCTCTGTATTCAGAGACTGTCATGCTAATTCGGAGTTGTTTGGCGACGTGCCTTGCTGGCGCGCCAGCGGTCGATGAGCTGCAGGAGGGTGGCGCGCTTCTCGGCTGCCGGCCAGTCGGCCAGCGTGCGCGCGACGGCCGCGGCCGCATCCGTCACGCCCCGCCGCTCGGCCGCCGCGCCACTGCCCGCCCGGGCGCAGCAATCACACATCGCGTGGCAATTTGCGGGCGCCTCGCCAAAATGCCTGAACACGCGCAAAAAATCCATAGATCCTTGGAGAAATACATCTCACACCGTTTGGGATGGAGGCTCACTGAGTGCACACAACGGTGTGCAAGCCCCTGGATCTAGCTTACTTCAAGGAGCTTACTAGAACTTCAATCCTCCCTTGCTTACATCACAATGGTGAAGGAACTTTGCAAATGTCAGGCAGATACTGCGTTGAGCATCCCGCTCTCTGTCGAGAAGTGACACTTTGACAGAGAATGGTATCATGCGAGGCGCTGTGTTTGGTGACGGGGCACACCGGGAGATGAGGCTCCTTCGGCAGGTGGAAGAGGCGGCAGCGTAGCGCATGATGGCGCCCAGGCGCTGCTCCCAGCCGGGCTCAAAGCTGACCATGGCCGCCTGCTTCAGCGCGTCCGCAAACCGGTAGTACAGCATGCACACCGCGCGCTCGCCGTCCCTCCCGGCCCTCCCTGATACACGTGACATGCCAGGCGCCCAGCATGTCAGTTGGTCGCTTACCTGACATTGCTTCCTGCCAAATTAGGGCTGATTCGTTGCCTGATTCAAACTTTATTCAGTGCCCAGTACGACATCCAAGATCAATGGGCCAAAGTGCCCCCGAGTCCTGTGACTATTGCTTCAGATGCAGCAACTTATGCAGCCAGTGGCATGTCGCAATTGCGCATCAATTGAGATTGGATCCAAACCTGGGAGAATTCGAGTCACTTTTGCTTGTCAGGATGGCAAGAGCAAGTTCCAGATGCGCAGTCTCAAGTAAGCATGCTGACCTGCTTCCTGGTAGTAGTTCTCGACGCTCTTGGAGAGGCTGTGGTGGATGACAAATCGCACGTCTGGCTTGTTGATGCCCATGCCAAACGCCACCGTGGCCACGCAGATCTGTACCTCACCTGCACCACTCACACCCTTAAGCCAACGATACTCTTGAGAGTTTCTATGTCCACTGTGAGAAAACTAATAAGATGAAGGATGGTTTTTTCAAGGCAGTTGGGCCGACTTAGGGGAAAGAAATGGCTGACTTTTGGCGGCACATTGATGTCACAGAAAGGAGCATGCACCTGCGCTCCACTGGCTGTGCACAGCCTCCCTGACACCCGCGTCCATGTCAGCATGGTAGCAGGCTGCGCGCATGCCCTGCTGCCGCAGCTCAGCAGCCAGGCTCTCGCTCTCCTGCATCCCACCATCTAGCTTAGCCCCTCCCAACATATTTTTGGCACTTCTGAGTGGCCTATTGCCGTAGATATTCAAAGGCAAATACTTTGATGTCTTTGCCGAATAGGTTGTGACTTATTCAACAGAAAGAACGATTGAAAGGTGGCAGGAGGGTCCACCTTGCGAGTCTGGCAGTAGACGATTCCGCAGTCTGTCGGATGGTAGTTGCCTCTGATCCAGGCGATCATGTCGGCCGTTACATCCTCTGCTTTCGCTGGCTTCTGCCTCACCTGCTCATCAACACACAGTGTCTTCTCACGCATGCGATGCCTTTGCCAAGATACAGTAGGTGGCGTCAGCATGCAATATACAATATACTGTTATTAGGAGGAGGTACCGGCCGTACCGGCTTAACATTCTGAAGGAAGAATGGCTTTTGCGCACCGTCCAGTAGAGGTTCGGTCGGTCCACAGAGGAGCGAAAGAATTCACAGGCGCTGATGCGCAGAATGTCCTTTATGCTCTGGCACACCATGTCTGTTGCGGTGGCTGTCAGCGCCAGGATTGGCACCTCAGGGAACTGCTGCTTCAGCACCCCCAGCTTCTTATAATCAGGCCTGCGCTGCCCAAAGCTCAAGTCAACTCCTCCTGTGCTGTTTTCACCGTGTCACACATGCCATTTGGTATGTGGCGGGCAGGTGGTACATTCATCCTTGACTAAGGGCATGATCCCTTTTGGAAAATAGGTGATGCATGGCATTTGTCCAACGATATTTGGGCGCCAAGGAGATGAGCAGGCACCTGAAGTCATTGCCCCACTGTGAGCAGCAGTGTGCTTCGTCTATGGCGATGCGTTTCAATCTTCCTGCCTGTGGGCAATGCAGATCTTCAGAAACTTGATAGATTTCTTGCCTGATGAGCAAATGTCACAGCAAATAGCTCATTCAAATGCTTTTTGCGCAGAAATGGCAGAAGACTGACCTTGTAAAGCTTCTCCAGTTTTGACATGAAGCGCTTGGCACTGACCACTCGCTCAGGGGTCACTGCAGTGCAGAGAGGAAACACGCTTAGTAATGATTAACTAAATGTCCCCCGAGGCATTGCCCATTTCTGTTACTGGGTTGCAGTCCAAGGGATGCTGAAGCTCAAAAATACATGAATGGAGGTCAACTTGATGGCGCACCATACACAAAGCGGATGTCGGTATCTGAGTCCATCTGCTTATATGCTGCAGTGATCTCCTCTTTGGGAGTGAGGCTGCTGAGAGAAATTTCTGGGATGCCAAGACTGCGAAGACCCAGTACCTGCAATGCTTTTGCTCCCTCAGCAGCACTTACATGTCTGCTGCCATTTGTTTAGAGTCAATCTTTCTTCTGCCAGATGATACAATAAGGCGCTTACATTCTCTTAGTATGAGTGCAAGCTCGTTGGCCTCCTTCACCTGGTCATGGATGAGGGACAGCAGGGGGCTGACAACGAGAGTCAGGCCTCCACTGATAAGCGCAGGCAGCTGGTAACACAGGCTTTTGCCACCACCTGTTTCCACAGACCCACCAACATATCAAAACTCGGCATTGCCCGAGATTGAGACAGTACTGAGGTCCTGCGCCAGTGGCAGGAAAGGAAAGGACTTTTGTGGGTGAGCTGCAGAATGCAGACGGCCTCTTCTGTAAATCAAGCACTCTTACCTGTGGGCATCAGGCAGAGAACATCCCTGCCCTGCAGCGTTGCATTGATGATCTCTCGCTGATGTGGCCTGCAGACCAGGCACATTAGCACCGAGATCCCAAATGTTATTGCGTGGAAGTTCACTGCGAACTTAAAAGCTAAATTATCGACAGCTGGATACTGCAATGGGTACAATACCTGAAGTCAGTGAGCTTGAAGGTTTCCTCCAGGACACCCTGAATCTGGCCATCCCAAGAGAACTGGCTTTGCCAGTCTGCTCTGGGTGCGCGTTGATCTGCGGCAATCTGTTCCGAAAGCTTCTCCTTTATATCCAACAAGTTGCGCTGTCTTCCCAGCAGGGTCTCAATTTCCTGTTCTACCTGAGGCGGGTGACACAGCACCGCATCGACATCGAGAAGGAAGACACATAGAATTGGGATACACTTTATGGGCTTCGAACTTAATCACAACAGCATTCTGGAACAGCAGACTCAAGCAGGTACTGAAGCTCCCATTGAAAGGCGTGATCACCTCCAGCAGCTCGGCATTTACTTGTTGAAGACGTCGCGCTGGGTCATGGTATTCCTCAATTTCTGTTGCTATCGTAAGATCAACACAATCCATGCTGTTGGTTGAGTATGGACCTCAGCATGCTCGATGAAATTTATATAGATCCTTCACCTGACCAAAGCGAGTCACATGGATTATGTGTAAAGGAGAGGCGAGGCAAGGATCGCGAAATAAAGAATGTTTTCACCCCGAAAAACACAACGAGAATTCTTCCCAAACGAAGATTTGTCCAAGAATTTTGCAGATTGTTGACGTCATACCCTGCCCTTAGGGTCGGCAACTCCCTTGGCGAGCTGGGGTAAATACCCTTGACGATTGGGCAGTGGACTTCTGGGGGTAGGTTTACTGCTGATCCACCCTTACTGCACGTGTTTTAGGCAGGCTATTACTGGTTTGTACTTGTCCGGTATTTTTGGTCATTCGCCATAAGGCGAATGTCCTTTACGATCGGTCAACCTGGTACG
>JADEYI010000278.1_pt1 | contig 86555 bp, 102 predicted proteins | sample 8542331 | NCBI WGS metagenome assembly JADEYI01 (sample SAMN16510988, study PRJNA670497) | mine drainage metagenome | isolation source: biofilm near Copperflume 1 | place: Germany: Marsberg coppermine Kilianstollen | collected 2018-02
TCAACCGTGGGCACGGTGCTCAGTATTTGTACCGCCCCCCGCCAGCCGGGGCCAATGGCACCGAAGGATGGCACATAGCAGCACTTATAATGCAAGAGATCATGATGCACTAGGATAGCTCTATCTACCATTTCAGCAAAGATCTGACATGAATAAAAATTGATGAACTGAGCCAGAATGCTGGTACTTTCTGACCACTTGCGCCATGCGATCCAGCTTTTATAATGTAGCAAACTGAGGTGAAGGACTGAAAAGAACCTTTCTTCTGGCTCTCAAACCTACTGCTAGGGCCTCCACATTCTCTTATCGGGAGACTGGCTATCAGCTGATACCACGAGCCAAAGCAGTAAAAATTAACAAATTTACTGGAGACACAGTATCTAGCTGACATACCAACAGGCCTTCTCCGGGAACGCGGTCCAGCATCGTTTCTTGCGCCTCTTTCCCTGCCCTAAGGCGCCATCACACTGCTTGCATCCATACAGATGTCTATCGTGTCAATCTGGAGGACTAGATTCTGCTGAGAACCCTCGGAAAATGTTAAATCCCTCGGATCAGACTCGGTCCATAACACTGTCGACACTGCTGGCTTGCGTGGCGTCGGGCGTGAGCCTGTGTCTGACCAGCGGGTGCCTGGTTGTAGCTGCAGCGCACACAAAACAAAATCAAAACCGTTGCTAAGTGTCAACATCGCCATGAGCATCACTTAGCCTTGCACTCATGACCTCACCAGAAAGCACATAAAAGCTGAGCACGCAGCACATGCATGGATTTTAGAAGCAAAGGCCTGCAACGTGCTAAGTGCCTGTGCACTCAATTTGAAGCACAATCATGGCTTTGTTCGCAGCTCGAGTGTTCAGACAGGAATGCAGCCTCAATACTCTGAATGAGACACAGGGAGCAGGAAAAGCATCAAATGGAGGCCCACGAGCCCTTTGAAAACCCTGCAAGGATGCTGGGCTTTGGACAGTGGATGAAACCCACCGGGGGAATAAAACGAGGAGCTAAAGCCGCCGGTAGGGTCGGTGGATAGTTTTGATGCCAGTGTGGTGCTGCTAGAGCGCCTGTTGAACCAGAAGTGAACGGCCAGCATGGAGGCGAGTAATCCCAGCACAAGCCCGCTGCACAACCCCACCTGCATAGTAATCGGCAGAATGTTCAGTCCAGATAACAATGGTTCAGGTGATTGGAAAGCTTGGACTGGATATGCAACCTCAGCTGGAAGAGTAGAGGGCCAACGCCCGAAGGGACATTGGATGGGCAAGTGCACACTGCATTGATTTGAGACGGCAGAGCGAAGATTGAACAAATGAGAAAGCATTCGTGAAGAGAGAAAGGGCTCCGTCGCAGCTGTGATAAGATGCATCATCAATGCATTTGCACCCCGGCCCAGAAGCACTCATCAATGCATTGTTGATGAGATTCAGTATAATGTAGTACTAACAAGGGGCATGTTCGCACCGCACGGACTATGATATCACATGCACAGTGCACAGTGACGATGTGGGAGGTGCGATCAGTGATTTATATTGACTAATCTTTACGTACTGACAGGCATGTGCGCACCGCGAGGACCATGACAGCGCTGCGTCTGTCCAGGGCGCCCTCCGGCGATGCAGCGGCGATGACGGCTGCGGCGACGGCCGAGTGCGTCGAGACCGGGACGCACTGCTTGCACGGCGGCTGCACCGGGCACGGCACTGCACCGCATCGCACTCAAGTAAGCCACAGGACTAGAATGCTAAGGGTGTAACATCCTACACCCTAGCTATATCAGTAAAAATAAATGGGGATTATTAAAAAATGATTGAAAATATAGGACATGATAGGACATGCGCATGAGGCACTTCTTGCACGGCGGCTGCACCGGCATTGCGCGCAGAAATAAAGCATTCAAAAGCACCCATGCAACAGAGGACTGAAATGATATGTGCAAATTGAAGGAGACCGCAAAGCCTGTAAAAGTCTAGTCCCACAGGAGAGATGTCTCTTCCTTCCGGTATTCCCTGCGCCTGTTTATTTTTACGGGCGTTCTTTTTCTTATCACTTCAAGCACGCTGACAGGAAGCAAGAGGTCAATGTCCCCCAGGAAGCACTGCACTGAACAGTGATCTCAAAGCTCCGTGTTGCGCAGCAGCAGCGAGATAATAGTATGTGTATGAAGACGCGCACCTGCTTTGATGTATGCGCTCTTGTCGCTGCAGTTGCCGTCCTGGATGGGGTCGCAGCCCCACGGCCGCCACGTGTCCAACTCCAAGCCCTCCACGCTACTGCACGTCGCATCAGTGCCATGTCAGCATCATGTCAGCACGCGCCAGTGCCATGTCAGCAAATGTTGGCGCCACATCAGCACCATGTGAGCGCCGCGTCAGCACCACACCAGCGCCACATCAGAAATACAGAAGTTCCAAATGTACAGTATCCCTTGAAATTGGCATGCAATGGGCAGCACTTGAGCCTGCACGCTGTCACTACCTATACCTGCATGTCACTTCTAGCTTATACGCCGGACAACAGTGCAGATCCCACCACAAAAACTTTCTTGTATTGAGCCTGCCGTCAAGCTCGCCCCACAGCCATAGCTGTTGCCTTTGACAGGCAACAGGCACCTTTGAGATTTCTCTGGACCCCAAGGCCTCGGCTGCCCTCTAAGGGGGCAATCTATTACACGACATGCAAGGCAGGGATACTTGAAGACAGTCCTGACAGTTTGGAAATTTTCCCAAACAGGCTCTGGCAAAGGGCAGAAAACAGGGATACACCTGACAGGTGAAAGCTTGAGAGCCAGCACTCCGTGCGCGTCCACCAGCTCTGTCAGCTCTCCAGTGTATCGCCCCAAATCCCTCTCCTTGTACAGGTCTCTCACCACCACCTGTGCAAGCATTTCTTAGAACTTCTCCACAAAGCTTTTGTAGCACTCTCTAGAATTACATAAATAATCTCAAGGGGTATATCCGCATGTCATACAGCTAGATTTGGGCAGCCGTCCGGGCAGATTTTGGGCAAGCACTTTGTGACCATGTCTAACTGAGATACATCCTGCCCTGTTGGTCAGACTTGAAACCAAACGTTGCATGTAGTAATAAATCAATCCTCCTGCACCTAGACGAGCACCATGGCCAGCAGCAGAAAGCCAGGAGCAAGACACACCCAGCCGCTCTAAAGGTCTCTAATATTCACGGAGTGGTTTAGTCGCGTTTGATGTGTAGGGGTGGGCATGATAGAATGTTCTTCGCACAGACTCAGAGCCATCCTGACCTTCACTGCAGTCCAGTCACGAGGACCCAGTGGTCACGTGCCAATGTATCACATGTATGCCAGCAAAAGAATATTTTTACGGTAAAATTTATTGACAGGCACTCTTATTTTCCCTAAAGGATATATGATGGAGCTTGAGAGATTGGGTCTGACCTGCATATCTACTGGGTAGCCGATCATGCTCCAGTGCAGCGTCATACTGTGCTCCTCGAATTTCTCATCCGACGCAACATGGCGATTGAACATCACAACTGCCCGAGCTCCCCCTAACAACGGCGCAGCCCACACCTGTAAAGATATGTGCAAAAAAGCTGAGTCAGCCGTGAGTCAACAGTGAGTCAACGGTGAGTAAGAAGCAAATGAACACCCACACACGTCACCTGCAAGCGCCAATGTGGCATGCGCTGAGTCAGCAGAACGCTGAAATTGGTGGCTGATACATGCACGTCCTGAAGTTGGGTGAGAAATTTACAGTGGATCACAAGACAGTGGGTCTACTTGTCCTGGCCTTCCTGCTCAGTCGTGGCATCATCACTGGGCAGACCCGGGAGCTCTCATGACAATCAGACCCAATATCTAGTGCCCTCCATGCTTAGAGGTCTTGCAATTGTCCCTCGGTGTAAAGCCTGCCATTGAAGAGGAAGTTGAAGGAAGGAGTGACTCACCTCGTAGGGGCCCTGTTTCCAGACGCGGTCCCCCGCGACTCCCAGGGGGTCCTGATTGATAGCAATTATCTCCCTGGACTTCAGCAGCAGCAGATCCTCCTTCTTCAGCTTCCTGCCATACCACATCAGAATTATCAGCATCTGCCTTGCATGTTAAGCGGTGCATGTTAGGAGGTGATTCTGGTAACACCGATAAGGGACAGGCAACTCTGCATGCCTTTCCAAAATTGCCAAGGTGCCAGAATTCGGAAAGTCTTCCACCTGGATGGAGCAAGAACTTCACTAGATCCTCAGACACATATAAATTGCGCCGAAAATAGGAAAACCCTGACAGGTCTGTGCCCAGCCGAGAGCCTGGCATGTCAGCAGTAGACATCCTGTACGCTGGTTTTCCTGGATTTCGCGATGAAAGGCTTCAAGTTCTTAGACAGTGGCTCTGTGGTTGCAATCACACCTGAGGTCCGCCCCAATGAGCAGCGGCGATTTGATGAGCGCCCACAGCGCAAAGTGCGACCGCTGCTCCGTGTAAGTCAGCGCTTTCCCCCCGGGGTCTCCCACCTGTAAACACAGCACACACCTTTCACTGAGCACATGCATCATGGGTATCACTATTCAGCCATCCCATCAGCCATAGACAGCCTTTCCTGAGAAAGATTCTTGCAATAAGCGCCGCAGTAGGGCATTCCTCTCGGTGACACGGCAGCTCCCAGAACATTGCAATACAACCATGCATGCTCTAGGCACTTTCTGCAGTGTGCTATCAAATCCCCGGTCTCGAGTCCAGGCAACTTTATTCTTGGAAGACGCCCTTTGGGGTTCCGCCCATTGGAAAGAACCCCAAGATGCAGGGCTAAGGGGACTAAAATTAGGGCCAAGTTCACATGTAAAAGGAAGACTCGCCTCCAGCATGTCTGCATCGTTCCAGCCCCTGGCCCGGCAAAGCGCGCGCGGGCTAGAGGGCGTTCTGTAGCTTTTTAGGGACATTTTGGGGTTCTGGTCTCAACCATTAGGGTCCAGGGGTGTAAATCAGGATGAGACTTGCCTCCAACATGTCAGCATCATTCCATCCCCCGGGCCCGGCGAAGCGCGCGAGGCCGGCCGTCTCATCCAGATTCTCCACAACGTCCGCCCATGTTGCCTCTATCTCCATGCTGATGTCTTTTGTCGTGCGCCACGCATGCCCCACCTGAAAGTGCGACAAACTTTAGGTAATGAGAATGAGAAAAGCAAGGCAAAACCACCCATGTGGCCCCATTCCTCTCCAAAGGCAAGACACGCCAGATGCAATCGTGCAAGGTAGATGCATGAGGGTGGCAATATTTTCTTGGTATTCTCACAGACTGCAGAGAATCTGCTTGCTTGCTCCTTCCAATGAAATAGGGGGGGTGGCTACCCCACACTTTGCGTGGACTTCGCATGCTTTGCATGCTAGTAGCCTAGGAGTCTGCACAAGACGCCCAAGTGCACCCATTCGGTGTTTCAGTGCAAGAAGATCACACCTCGTGGCCATACTCCCAAGGGCTAGACACGCCCCACTCACACATTGAGAACAATATCGGACGTCCCGTGGCATTCAGTGCATCCCTCATGGCCTCGTACCGCGCCATGACAGTCATCTGTGCGCATACAAAGAAGCCAGTCAGGTGACAGATTGCAGAGCATGGGTTCCCTAAAAATGGATGTCATCTGTGGCAGCAAAGTACCTGGACAGACGATGGATTCCAGGGGATCCTTTCCTCACACAAAGGATGTATGCATGTGTGAGCCTACTCGGCCCTTGTCACACATATCTATAGGCTGAGTGGGATGCAGCTTGCCAGCTATGACCTCCCTGTTCTGGCCTTCAGAGTGTCGCAAGCAGTGAGAGTCACAATGTCCTTCAGTGGAGCGCTGCTCGCCAAGGCCTAGAATGTACGGACCCCTCGCGTAGTAACCACGTGTTAGGAACACTGCAGCTAGGAGAAATGGAAGAGGCGTGCCTCTTTGACAGGTGTTGCGAAGCAGTTGTCGTACTTCAGAAAGTCCACACCCCACTCTGCAAACACCTTGGCGTCCTCCTTTTCATGCCCCAAGCTGGCTGCGAATCGCGCACACGTCATGCTGCCAGCATCGCTGTACACCCCAAGCTTCAACCCTGCGCACACAGTAAATGTGCCTCAACATAATCTCTTTGGAGCATTGAAAAAGAATAAGCCATTGTGTGGCTTGTGCAGCTGTGAGGCATTCTGGGCGAAAGCAGCGCCTTTGCAGCGACTTTATATAATATAGCATCTTAAACATACTTCAGTTCAAGTAAGTAATATATGGCCCAGTCCCCTTGGACATTAGAGCCTGGACCCCAGATGCTGGGTGAAAGGCTCAGGGCATGACCCATGCCGGCCCGCTCAACCTGCTACTGTGGCTGTTGCATGCCAAATGCGCTGACTCGCTGAGCATATGGGCAGCTGCAACTTTGGTAGTGCCTTCAACCTGGACACTGGAAGGGGCCCTGCCCTGCCAGCCCCTGTTGCTGAGCAGACATGTGGGAGCTGTGCAGCTTCCGCAGGCATCAGCGGCATGCATGACATTTTGCCTTTGGCCCAGCGCTCTGTACTATAGACATTGGCAGACTGGGAACGCATGGATGATTTGAGGGAAAGGATGGCTGACCTTTGCTGTGGAGCCAGTCGGCCAGGGCAGGTATGCCAGAAGGGAAGCGCGTTGAGTTGACAGCCATGGGCCCCTCGACTCCCCTGGTCTTCACGTTCCAACCATCTGCAGCAGCATTAGAAGATTTCACTTTCGGTCGGCCTCTTTCTGGTGATGCACTTCCCCTCCTGCTTCCTTGAGGTTCACGTCACACGTGTGATGAGCCAGTGACCAGACATAGCACAGCATAGCACAGAGCACCCCTCATTCTACAAAGGGTGGAACAAGCTAGAAAGGATGACGCAGCAGGTGCTTTGAATTTAATGAAACTATTGCAACAAGCTCCTTGCTGAGCTTTGAAGGTGTTGTCGTGCAGAACAGCGTTACACAGCACGCCTTGTGTGAGATCTGACAGAGTAATTGAGCCTGTGCCTAGAGTCTGAGATAGCCAGTCGAGAGAAATTTCCCCCTGTTCGCGTTGAGATCATGGGTCTAGACACTCGATAGTATGTTGCAAAAGGATAAACGAACAGAAATTGGACAAGCATGCATTGGGATCACCGTCCAGGTTGAAGTAGTTGTATCCTGCTGCTGCCAGCCCCGAACTGATCAGGATCTCGGCAGACTCTCTGACCATCTTCTCATCGATCTCCTCGTGGAATGCATTCCAGGTATTGTAACCCATAGGGGGCGTGCGGGCGAGTCCATTGTCCAAACAGTACCGGATCGGAGGGAAGATTGCAAGGCAGACCACGATTGCGACCGTGGCCCGCTTCATCTCGATGAGTTTACATACCTGATTTCATATGTTTAAAAAGATCGCTGCTTTGATGTAAAATCACATCCGCGGGTGATTCACATCTTCCGGAATGTGTTGGCAGATAGAAGATCGATACAGCTTCACCCCTCGAAGCCTATAGAGTTGGGTCTTTACAGTAGTCCTGCAGGAAACCTGAAAATGTCTACGCGCATGGGGGGGCCAAATGGGTATAAATGCTCGAGCGCTTTTTCTACGCTGAAGACTTCTGTCCTTGCGTCAACTACTGTTACTGAACAGTAAACAACGCTCTTGGTGAAAGGAATCATCAGCTTGAGTTACCACCCCATACTTTGCAGCTGAACGCTCAGGTCCCATACATCCTAGCCTGGCTTGGCCCCCCGGTACATTCTCGATTTCAGCTGTCACATGCATATTTTTAGGGCCGTTTCTTTCCAGAATTGTACCAAAGAGTTGCTTATATGCCAGTATCTCTTCCTGGACAATTTGGCAGTGGCGAGACAAAATGTTCTTCAGCAGGGGGGTTTATAGGCTGCGCCCCCCCAACAAAGCACTTTGCTGATCCTACAAACTTTCCATGCACAATGCTCCAACAGACTTTCTACAGTGGAGAGGGACCTGACAAGGAATGAGTTGAGCTAACACCACCAGCTCTTTTATCGATCAGTCACATAATGCTCCTCGACTATTCAGCTTCTTCAGTTCCTTCTTTTATAAACTTGTCAACAAGGACATCCGACTGCCTAGAATTGCCCAGGGCAATTCATGGAAGTCTACCCCGCTTCTGGGTGGAGAGCGGTCGCCCCTAGTTCCCATCCCAGTCGTGCGCTGAGGCCTCTCTGACAGGGGCCTCTCCAAACGGAAGAATCTGCATATTCTCCATTCTTGCTTTGTGATGTCAGAAAAGGGTGCGTGCATCGAAATCTGCCGAACTCGCCGACCGGCCTGTACCGTCCCATACTCGATACATCGATGTAAAGTACGGTATATATATGAGGTCGTGAGAGAATAGGTTGTCCTTCGGGACATCTGATAAAATTGGAACGATACAGAGAAGATTAGCATGGCCCCTGCGCAAGGATGACACGCATATTTCGAGAAATGGTTCCAAAATTTTTTGGCTCTTCTAACGGGGATGCCTCTGCAACAAGCAACTTGCAAGGCCCCGAAATCAGCTCTGTTCTGTTTGGAATACGCATTTTGGAAGAAATTCTTTGCAAGAGTTTTTAGGGATATCCTTTAAAGACTTTGCTGGCATTTTGATAAACTTTGACTTTCCGTATTGGGGGGGCTGCGCCCCCCCAAACCCCCCTTTATCCCGTCTCCCGGGAGGAGGTGAGCGCCTGCCTTTAGCACCCGCCGGGGGCACGTACGCATTGAGCTGAACACGTGAAAAGTATGATGCGGCTTCTGCATGCTCTCCACGAGGTCCAGCTTGTAGGCACACGGCCCGACGCGCTCCTCCACCTTCAATTGAAGGGTCCAAGCCAGCGCGGCACTAGCTTCCTGCTACCAGCTACTAGCTTCCTTTTGGCTCTTCTGACGGGACATATATGTAGCAGCATGATTTACATTGAGCACATTTCACCACACTGATCATTGAGGTATCATCATGGAGCACAGTCAGCAATCACACTCTTCATTGAGGTATATGCTTACCATGCAATTTGCACCAGCCACTGATTGTAATACCGTTCTCACTTTGGGCATTTCTCTCACGTTTGGCATCTCAAGCGCATTGTATTGCAAGCCAGCATGCTGACCCCCAAGCATGTCTCTCTGATGCCTATATCTATGGATATGCATGACGACGACCAGTCCTATAGGACTTAGCTAAGTCCTAAGAGCACTTGGCGCTCACTGGCGAATGACACCTTTTCTACCAAACACACTGCCCGGAGGGCACATTACCAATCCCACACCTCCAAAGCTAAGAACCTGGACTTTGACGCTGTCCAGCAAACTATACTGATCCCATGCCATTTGACCCTAGCCAGACCAAACAGGCCCGGGACTTGAAATGATGCCGACCGACGAACGCTTGCATGTTACTGAATCCACACCATTGGGACAAAGGACAAGACAACACCACCTGCTCAATCCATACTATGGATCAGGTTGCCTAGAAGGTTAGCACGCTGGTGGGGCCGGGCAGTTACAGAATATCATGGCTATACATCAAAAGTATTCTCAGTTCACACTTGCAGAATCCAGATTCATTGCGAAAGGTTAATTCAATGCAAACTCTCACTTGTGCCGCATGTGCTCAATGTTTCTCAAAGCATTGTCATACAGGGACCTGCAGAGTTCCAGTCCAGTAGAGTCCGTTAATACTCTCTCCAAGGTATTGTTATAACACAAAAAACTAATTATGTACACGTTGACTGTCAAGTCCCTATCGAAGGCCACATCGGCAAAGAGGAAGTGGATGCCACACAATCATGAAGAGAGGAGGATCGCAACCTCTGTAACATCCAGCATCCGAGCTCTAGATGTAGCATGTGGACCCCCCCGAGTGCACGCACACGGGGGATGCGGTTCCGCACTGTGCGTGCCCGGTCCCCCAAAGCGCAGTGAATATAAAAGGCGTGGCTGCTAAAAAGAGGGTCCTGGATTGCCATTCAGACTCACTTCCTCGGATGTTCTATCGTCAAACATTCGTACTGTTCCTGTGCGGGTGAGATACGAAGGCGGGGGCAGGGAAGAATGATGGAAGAGCAGGGATCATGGGCATGATGGGGAAGGTTACCTACACGGTACCGCCGAGATCTGCGCTTCAAGGTGCCTTTCTTAGGTCGTTTGACAAGGCAAGTCGTACGTTACTGCCAAGTTGCTCTACAGGTTGGTCGCCCTGTCAGGTTCTGCAGTTTCATCATATAGCTGCAAAGAATCTCAAACACTGCAACAAGAGCACTGCACTGATCTGACATATCTTAGTACATGTACAATCCTATGCATGTCAGGTGCCAAATATGGCTGCTGTTCGAATTGTATTGATGGAGCACGAGACTGGCCCTGCACTGGATGATGACATTGTAGAACTGCGGTAATCACAAATGAAGAGAACAAGATCTCTCATGCATATGCTGTGCTGTCACACAGGTGTTTGATGTCTGGAGGCATGGGTGTTGATTGCGGCGCCATGGAGGGGGCTGAGGACCAGAGGAAAATTGTTGTGAGAGTTTCAAGTGGACCCCAAGTACCAAGGTAGGCTGCTCTGCACACCTTGTCGCAGTTGAATGAGCATACATTAGGAGACAGCGCCCATCAATGATGCGTGGATGGCGCTGGAAGCTATCGAAGCAAAGTTGCATCAAGAATGAGCGCTGCTGTCCACCGTGCTGAGCTTTGGGAATGTTGCCTAGGCTCGAGTGCGTAGCAAATCAGAGAGAGGGTCGGCCGCGCAGTGGAGTACTGATTGACCTTTGGACACCAAATTATGCCGAAAAAGGTACTTTTCTTGTGTTAAGCAGTGCCAAGATAAACCCAGATCATTCTGTTGGGGCCCCAGCACTTGAATAAATCGCTTCAACTGTGCACTGTTCTAGATGTGTAGAAGGGGCTGCGCTAGGCTTGCATACGTTTTGTGTGCATTACCACCCAGGGCAACTTTCTTCAGACAACTTTGGGCAACTGTTATTATCACACCCCATCTGCTCATCGCCGCACACCCAACTAATTTCGCTGCCTGCAGGCACCCCTCGTCGTGGCGTCGCCTGCGGAGGAAGAGCGCCCCTCGGGGCCCGGCCAGTCCCGGCGGCTAGCATAGCAGGCCGCAGCCGGCATCGTCGCAAAGGTCACCAATGCGGTCAAGACAGGTCACCAGGCTGGCGATGGATTCGTCCCGTGCATCATTGTCCTTCGCAGGATTGGCTGTCAGCTCTTCCACGTCCCGCCAACCCAGGCCTGAGAGCTCGTCCTTGTACAGGTGGCGGTTGAAGGTTGGGAAGCAGCTCTTGGCGCAACCGATTGCGGCAATGCAAGACAGCTGCTAAAACGGCTGTTTTAGCACGATGCAAGACAGCTGTTTTAGCAGCTGTTTTAGCACACCGCAATCGGTTGCGCCAAGAGCTGCTTTCCAACCTTCAACCGCCACCTGTACAAGGACGAGCTCTCGGGCCTGGGTTGGCGAGACGTGGAAGACCTGACAGCCAATCCTGCGAAGGACAATGATGCACGGGACGAATCCTTCGCCAGCCTGGTGACGATTCGCGTCTGCACTCTCTGCTCATCTGACTGCAGTTGTAAATTGCAGCTGCGGGCCCTGTTCTTTGGCCAACATGCAGCACCCAGCGTTGTCGAGGACGTTCACCACTGGAATGGTTAACAATCCTTGCACAGGGGTTTCGTTATTGCAGGCTTCGTGCATGTTCAGTGAATTTATCGGAGTCGTTCAATTAGCATTGTCTCAGCGTTTTGGCCGCATTCGCACCATGTCTACTTTGGGGCGACGCCGCAGTACACGGCTGAGTACCGGGCAATATTCCAGCGGGCGCTTGATGGCGAGGCGCTCGACATCCTGCGCGAGGCACACACCAAGTAAGTCTTTTAATCTAGAACCCCGGGGGGGCTCTCTCTGATTGAGGGAGTAGTACGGTGGGTCTTGCGATCTCTAATACCTGAGATATGCAGTCTAGTTGGTAACAGTTGCGTTCCTGGAAGGCCAGGGGTATCGGATATAGAGGGGTAAATATCCGGTACAGGGAGTGCATGAGGATTTGGTACTTGAGATTTGATGAGTTGTGATACAAGACCATGCTGCGGACTTTTGTAGGCCCTATAGGTAGCTATAGGGCCTACAGGGTCTTGCTTGGATCTGGCGAGTCCAACAAGGGGTAGGTTTGTGGCAGCCTTTAACTGCAGCTTGTCTGCAGGACGCACCTTGCCTCTTGGCAGGAACAGCGTGTAATAATAATAATAATAATAGGTAGCTACAAACGTGGCTGCAGACGAGTGCGTGTATGCCCTAATGGCCATTGGCTTTGGGTTTGCCGACCTGTATACTAGTAATACATGTCAGCAGTGTGAGGTGCCCGAGTCCAATAAGCGCTCACATAGCACACAGTTCCTAGGAGCAGGTAGACCACCACAACTCTTCGTATTTCTTGTAGTAGTAACTTGAAGTCCAACCGAAGTCCGAATCAAGAAAAATATGTTGTTTGTCTGTTGCATGGTGTTCTAGGAATTAGAGAAAGTGGAAGGATGAAATCAAGGCAGAGCGAGTGCGAGAAAATCTTGCAAGTACATACAGGAGATGCCTTGCAAGTACAAACAGCAATACAATGTTCTAGGAATGCAGCAGTTACAACTCCACAATCACTGGCGCGTCCTCATCGTCGCTCTCTCCTGCCAGCTCCCCAACGCTAAAGCTCCACCCCAGACCAGCTTCCAGAACCTGCTGCAGTCTGCTGGCCTCTGCCTACAATTCAAACACCCAACACTCTTCCCTCTCTTTCGATATCTGCAACTTAAAACTCTCCTAAAACCCTTAGTTTTCAATGCTGCAGCTTTCACACACAGTCAGGAGCGCTAGCGCCACAGCAAGAGTGATGGGAATTAGCGACGGTTCTATTTGGGCTGGGACATCACATGCAGTGCAGTTAATGTACAGTCACAAGGCCTGTTAGGACAGCCCAAATCGGCAAAATCTTTGGGGGTGTACAACACGCACAATACAGTACAACAATCTCGGATTCCAAATATATATTTTTGATATAAGTGTCAAGTCCAACAAGGGGTAGGCTTATGGCAGCCTTCAGCTGCAACTTGCCTGCAGGACGCACCTTGCCTCTTGGCAGGAAAAGCTTGTAGTAATATTAATAATAATAAAATAACAAGTGTCAAAAGATGCGCACCTGCAGCTGTGGGGGCACACGGCCGCCGGCGGAGTGGAGCATGTCATAGAATCGAGCAAAGAGGCGCTTGAGGAAACTGTCAGCCAGTAATTCATCCGTCATGGGCAGCCCCAACGGGCTCGGCTGGGCAGCATCCGGGCCCCTGCAAAATAAAGATTGTCCCAAATGATCAGAAAGAGTATTTTTGTTGGTATTCTACCTGCCAGAAGGCAAGGTATGCCTGGAGAAACTGCATTCAAAGGTTGCCAAAATCCTAATCCTTGATGGATCCGCCAAATTCAAGCGAGACCCCACTCCCCTGGGCAAAACAATGTATGCGCCGCAATTCACTCATCCAACGCGCACTTTGTGGTATGAGGCATGCCTCCTCCCATGCACCTTGCTCTGCAACTGGAAAGGGGCCTAGGATCTGTTGATCATTATTCAGCCCTCTTCCAAGAAAATGCACAATAACAATTATTCTAAAGGCTTGGATGCCGTTGTGCTGCCATGCTATTGTGCCGACAGCCCACTGGCTAGGAGAGGCCCATGCAAGGCGCTGAAACACTATTGTGAACAAGCAATGATGCTGCAGGGACTTCTTTGGCCCAGTGACAGGTTCCACCTGGCAGGAAGAAATCCTGCAGCTTCAACTGTGAGTCACAACTGCAGGGGCCCCCCCATCAACCACTGGTCAGCCGGCACAACAGGGCACTTGTCCTTGAAGCTCGCGTTTCATCTGCTTCAGTAAAGATAACAATCAAAGCACCCGTGCTGGCCCCACTAATGCAGACAAAGTTGTTCTGCATGCTAGCCATGCTCACCAGTGGCTTGCAGTTTCTTAATTCCAGCTCCTGGATTTTGTCCTGCACCAGCTTCCAACTCGAATTTGAAATCTGCGGCGCACCTGGCGGATGCCAGTCAGTGCTAAAGCTGGGTTTGAACACTTGAGCCTATCCTTTATCTGCTACCTCTACTTGTTGCGCCCATTGCATCCACTTAATTCCGAATTTAGTCATCAGACTTGAACTTTAAATTTATTTCACTTCAATTCTGAGTTTAAATTCAATGGCGCACCTGCCGGAGGCCAGGCAGTGCTGAAGCTGGGCGCGCACGGCGGCGAGTAGTTTCGAATAGAAGCCGGGGCACGTCTGCAGGGGCGCTTCCTCGCATGCGAGCGCCAGGTGCAGCAGCGCCTTCCACTGCCCAAAGGACTCCAGCGAGTGGCCCAGCAGAAACGCCAGGAATGCAAACTGCGCAGCCACAAGTACTTTTAAGCTTCAATCTGACTTGGCGCATCAAATATGTTTACAGATTCAAGCCCGATCATTCCAGGAGAATGGCAGAATGCGCAGCAACAATCGATCGATATTATTATTATATATCAAGAGTCCTTAGAGTGGTATACTGTGTCTGTGGACGTGGCAAGCATAGCTGCAAGGGCGACCACGGCTGCAAAGCCCAACGCAGAAATTCTGCAATGTCTTTTTAGCATGACAAGGATGGCAAGAATAGAGATGTTTGCACGGTAAATTCTGATCGTGCTGAATATATGTCCACCAGACTCTGTGTCAGGTCCCATATATTGAGACATGCAAGGGACAAAGGAGGGCCCGAGGCATCCTTAAAGCTACATGCCTGTTAACACTTGCGGGACATGAACACCTGAAGCTCGCCCAGCATGATGTCAGCATCGCCGCCGTACAGCTCAGCGATGACCTCATCCAGGAGCCTGCTCTTGTCCAGGTTCAGCTGCGTCACCTCCTGTGGTGTGAGCCCTGTACCCTGCAGGGCACTCAAGACCCCGTTCGTGCTCTGTATCAATGATAGCAAAGTACTTGACAGGCTGCCTGCACACAAGGGTGCCTGTTACATGTGCCTGAGATTGTTTCACAGTGCAAAGCACAGACAATGGCCCATGTGATGACATGCCATGAATTCACGCTATATTGAGCAGGTACGACTGTTGAAAGGAAAGGATAAGACAATTCTTACCTTGGCGTTGCGCGGTAGCCGCGTGTAAAAGCAGCGCCCAACGCCCTTAACAGGCGGCGGGGCCGGCGGCCGCCCAGAGGCTGAGGCCCCGGCCTGCTCATCGCGCGCATCTGCAGCTTCCCCTTTACTGGAAACTGCCTCCGCAGCTTCTGGATAACATGCACAAAACCAATCAGGAGGGTCTAAATCAGAGGAGCACCTTTCGTGTGCCCCAGTGCATTTCCCTTCGAGGGCCCATTGAGTATGGATGGCATCCTTCTCCTTGGTGCTCTGCGATCTCCTGGAAATTCAATCAATGAGCACATGACATACTAAGAAACAAAGGCCAGCCTGTCGGTGCGGTGAGTGTACTAGGCACGGCCTCCGTGCTTTCACAGCGAACTCTCACAGGATAGCACGACAGATTAAACCTTATCCATCACTCGTCGAGCAAAACCCTGAAAATGAAGGGGGAGTGAGGTAATATTTCGCGCACCCTGCATGGCAGCCTTGCTGGCGAGCTGCTCTGAGAGGCGCGCCTCCGCGGCTGTGCGGGGGGCCAGCAGGGAGGGGTCCGCCTCCGCCGTGACGCAGATGTTCCCTCCTGCCACCGGCGAGAGCCGCTCGATGACCCCTGAAACAAGGGGATTGCAGGGTCAGGGTTTCTGCGCTGGCTTTGGGGTCTGCGCTCTGGGAGTCCCACCAGTAGCTCGCTGAAAAAAGCGGCTTGCAGGTTCAGGTTTTGTCAGTAACAGGGAGGACGGATCATGAGGATGTAATCATGTTACAGATCATGGGCAGCTGCAAAGAATGCAGTACACAAAACACGGTAAACCCCAGCGAAAGATGGATGATCCAGGGTATGTGCGCTCAGCATATGCTTGTCCAGCAGGGACAGCAGGGACATGTAAGCTGTGCGCAAGAAAGAGAGTAGTGCAGTAAGTAAAGGCGCGAAAGACCACAAACGCAAAACTTGACTTGACGGACTGTCTCAAAAGGGCGGACCTGGCGTGATGTGGCCTGACAGGCTCTGCCAGGTGGTGAAGGATGACAGGTCATACGGCGCGAGGTACGCATCAAAGTCAAAGCGGCGGACGCCCGCTGCCAAACGCTCCACCTGCCAACGCAAAAATAGCTTTGATCGGAGTCACATGAAACATGACAGAGCAGCACTTCCCATCCTAAAAGACAGCGTTTCATGCGATGCCTGCCTCAAGTACTCAAAAGCTCTATAATTTTGCTTACTCTGAAATGGGTGGCATGCTTCAGCAGAGAGGTTTCGTTTCAACATGGACGACCTGTTGGGGAACGAAAAGAGATTAGTGCCGAATCACCTCGTCCGCGTCCTCTATAGGCAGCAGCAGCTCCTCTTGCGCATCCCACCGCCGCACCACCACCGAACGGGGGGCCAGGTGCACGAAGAATCCCAGTGTCGGGGCAAAATCCGTGCCACTGCTGCCGCTGGTGGCGTTGAAGGAGATGAAGTGTGGCCCCGGTGGCAGCATCTTCACTCCCTTGAACCTGGGGCCCACCACGAAGGTCTGCGCGGTCCAAGACAGCGGCATGATCAACACCGCAATACCCTTCAAGCTCTGATCAAAGTGATATTGCAGCATTGAGCCGGTCACTAAGGGCCTGTCTGCTGCAGAAAGCATAACTGCTTCCGTGTGGGATGAGTGCACCGGATTGGACTGTGAACTCACTGTCAACAATTCTGGACCAGTGGCCTCGAAGTGTACCCAGACCAGGTGTGAGGAATGGGATGTACAGCGTGTCAGCGTCTATGGACAACGTGCCTCGATCGAGGCATATAGAAAGAAGAATGTACCTTTGTTAGGCTCACATTTAGGCTTGTATTGAGCACTCGCCCATCCAAAGTGCAGCTTCAACATGAAGAGTTGTCTGACGCAGCTTGCATGGTATGTGGCATACTTGCAAGAGATCAATGTGTCACTGTGGTGGTGAGCAAAGCTCGCCCACCTGCTGATCGATGCCCACGACTGTGCCTGCAGGCACATCCAGGAGCAGAAGTGCGCCTCCCACCTCAGCAAGCTCCTTGGCTCGCTCAGGGCTGATGTCAACGCTGTAGGGCGCCTGTCTTGCCATGTCCGTCCGAACGCGCCGAAAAGTGCCTATAGTTTTCCTGAATAGGAAGGATGTGGTCAGTCTTAGAGAGCACTCATCACATCCATCTATATTAAATTAAATTATCTTGATCAGAAACATGCAATGACGTCGCTCTCCTCCATTTATTGTTCCGCGTGGAACTAAAACTAGCAATAATCTTGAGCATGAGAGAATCGGTACCTGCAGATCACAACATCGGAATGCTACACATGATCCCGTTGACCTGGAGCATCTGATCAAGACGTCATGATATGATGCAAACTTTCCACGGGCAACGTTATTTCTGCTTCAGCACTTCGACATCGTATTAGATCTTTACTCTGCTTGATCTTGAGACTGCAGACATGAAAGACAGCTGTGCGCCAGGAGGCGCACGGGGCGGTGACAGATGCGGAGCGTCCACGTGGCCGATCGTGTGACGTTACTCTTCGATGAGGTGATCCCTGGTGGAAGCCTGGTGCAATTGCGTGGAACACAACAATAGTTCCTGCGCTAGTGTTGGAATAGTATTGATCTCATTGGCAACCAGCCTGCGCAGGACACAGCTTTTTGATTGCTAGTCGTGAAAAGGTCAGTGCTGGGCATTAAGCGAGGGTTGAACCTGAGAGTGGCGAGGCAGTGGAGGAGAGCGGGAGAGGGATGGTGAAGGGCGACGAGGCGGCCACCGTGCCGTCCTCGGCATTTTTCGTCGAGAGTGGGGATGTAGTAGACGTGGAGCAGGGGTTTCGCAATGGATCGGAGGGTGCGAGCGGCGCTGAGGCGAGGAAAGACAAGGCAGAGCTGCTTTCCATAGTAGTCAGCAGGCCTGGAGCGGACGTGCAGCTCATGGAGCCCGTCCCCAAGGACAAGCAGCTGACTCTGGACTTCCCCAACATCAGCGCCTGGGTGCCCGACCTGTTCGGGCCTAATTCCACTTCTGGGAGTGGTGGGATTATGAGCAGTACCTGGAAGAAGCTGACGAAACGGAGGAGCACACGGGATAGCAAGGCCAAGGAACGGCAGGTGAGATACACTATCAAACGTTCTCATCAGATTCAACTACTTGAATTGTCCCTTGCACTTTTCCGAAAGGCTGAAACATCCTGTCAGCTACATCTTGAGCACTTGTCAGAATACTGGAATCTATTTAGCGGCGTGCAAATGCTCACTGCTGTGGAAGGGTTCATCCCAAGCACTCATGCATCATCGTATCGCTAGTCATTAGGCAACTGTCTGATGCTATTGTTCATGCAGCATTCGGGGCTGCACCAGCCTAGACAAAAGTAGAAGTCGAAGCTTTCTATGTGGCGATTGTTCCTATCAGACTGCAAAGGACATAATCCATCTGATCGTTGAGTGCCTGTGCCTACAGATCCTCTTTAACATCTCGGGGACTTGTCAGCCTGGGGAGGTGCTGGCGCTGATGGGGCCATCCGGCTCAGGGAAGACGACTCTGCTGAGCATCCTCGGTGGCAGAGCCCCGACGTACGTGCCCCCACACTTCACATTTACCCTTTGGTCTTAGCGAATTGTGTGTAGTGTTCGTGCACTGTGTTGCCCGTGCGATGCAGCCCTTCTGCCTTCTTTGTCCATCTCTCTGTCTTCAGCGCTGTCTTCAACATTGTGGCTTGAAGTGATCGTCGAAGCAGCGCCTTGGGGTGCACATGTGAGTTGCCTGATGCATGAAGCGCTGTGTCTTGCCAAATGCTGAGGGTGTGCTGTGCGCATGCAGCGCCCTGACCATGAAGGGATGGCCCAGCTTCAATGGGGAGAAGCTCACCAAGCGCGCCAAGCGGCAAGTGGGCTTCGTGCTGCAGGTGTGGCTCTAGTCCATTGAACACATTCATCCCTTACTTTGAAATCAGTCAATACTTCTGCTGTGGTGTCCACAACATGCAGCAAGTTATTTTCGGAGTCAAATGACTGTGCTGGCCCATTTTATTCAAGTATATATACAGTTCATGTCTGTTTGCGCGCATCTGACCAAAATATCTGGTCATTGTCACAACTTTTGCAAATAGAGAACACGCTCTACTTCTGTTCAGGGAGTGATTGGCATATGTTGGTAAAGACATGACACACTGCTGATGCTGTGTTCAGGACGATCTGCTGTACGAGACGCTGACAGTGTTCGAGACGCTGTACTATGCGGCGATGCTGCGGCTACCCTCCACCATGACATCGGCGCAGAAGTGCGAGCGGGTGGAGAATGTCATTCTTTCCCTCGGGCTCGACAAGTGCCGCGACACCATTGTTGGTGAGCGCCCCTTCCATACCTCTTCTCATGGCTTGACACCCTTACTGCATAAGAAAGGCTGTGTGGTTCTATCCATCTTCCCAGATGCTTCATTACAACGCCTGTCGCGAGAAGTGCAGTGTAATAAGTGGCATGCATCGCAAGCTTGCCTGCCGCAGCTGTTGGCGCTGTCACGCCGGTGCCGAGACAGATGTTGTACTCATGCCCTTGCCCACCTTTCCTGTATCCTCCTGCCTTGGAACACACTTGTAGGCCTTGCAAGAATGACTCTAAGCTGATCTGGGGGTGCTGGCAGGGGCTACAGCCGTATTGAAACTGACGTGAGGGGTTATGTGATGGCTGCAGGCGGCTTCTTCCGGCGCGGCATCAGCGGCGGGGAGCGCAAGCGCGTTTCTGTAGGTCACGAACTACTAATTAATCCCTCAATCATCCTTTTGGACGAGCCCACCTCTGGGCTGGATTCCACCACAGCCATGAACCTGGTGACTACTCTGTGCCAGCTGGCAGCTGGGGGCCGTGCAGTGATCACTACAATCCACCAGCCGTCCTCTCGCCTCTATCAGCAGCTCGACAAGCTGCTGCTGCTGTCTGACGGCCACGCCATGTACTACGGTGCGCGCACGCCCCAGACTGATGCGCTATCTCTGCTTAAGCCCTGGTTGGCGGGGGGCTGCACAACTACTGTGCACTGTGCCCACGGCTGATTGGGTTATGCTTGGATCTTGCAATTTTAACAAGGGGCAGGATTGTGACAGCCTTTACTTGCAGCTTGTCTGCACGACAAGCTTGCCTCTTGGCAGAAAAAGCGTGACCCATAAAAGTGTCTGCTTTGATGCGCTTGCCGCTGGAGGCTCGAGTTGTGGAAAGTAGTATTCTGGGGCCAGGGTCACTGACTTCTGCCAAATATTTGTGCAGCAACACAACAACAGTGCGCTAGCATGCAGAGCAAAGCACTCGTGTATTGCACACAATCAGAGGCGCAGTGTCATGTGCCACCATGTGCGCTTTTTTTTAAAGCACTCAAACACTAAAATAGTCAGAGACTATGTGCTGAGCCATTAATTCCTTGCCTATATTGACTGGTGGTTTTGGAACGCTCTTCATTATTGCGTGAGGTTGATTGTTTCCCGTGGTGTGAGCAGGCAACGCTGGGCTGGCAGCGGAGTGGTTCAAAACGCTGGGCTTCACGATGCCGTACGGAGTCAACATGGCCGACTTCATTCTGGACGTGGCATCCGGCGCAGTCATATCGCCCAAGCTGGACCCTGAACAGGCGCAGGCGCACCTCATCGAGTGCTCCGAGCGGTGCGTGCCTGGACATTTGAGTTTTAGGTTTTGAGTTTTAGGTTTAGATAGATTTGAATTTAAAAATGTTCGATTTTGACTTTGCCACTCTCTGGCTCGTGGCAGCTGTTTCCCGTTCTGGCGCCAGCAATGACTCACTGGCTCTGAGCCCCAGTCAGTCTCAGCCGCTGGAGCTGAGTCATGCCGCCTGGCACTTCTGGTGCTTGCACAACTGTCTTCCACACCAGCATGCAAAGAAACTGGATTTGTTAGGACAGGGCAATGATTGCAGCTTTCCATTCAAGTGTTGCAAATGATCTTGTGTTGTGGGGCAGGTATGCAGCCGTATTCCCGGAGGAGGACGGCTACAGGCGGGCGGAGACTCTGAATGAGGACGTCCTAGGTACTAACCTGTGGACAGCTGCCAGGGTGTGTCTTCGCGGCCTCTCATGCACCTTGCATAGTAGACTTTCATGACTGCTGCAATGCATCAAGTTGGGAACAAACTTCCCAGTTTTCACTTGTACTCACCGCATGAGCCCAGAGGATAGCAGCATACATGGGGTAAATTTTGTGAAGGCAAACAATTTTCTAGTGCTGTGCATATATTTCGTGCCTTCATAATTGGGGCAGACCACGCCTGTTCAAGTTTGTCTGGGGTCATACAGCATGCAATAGCGCACGTAAAGTGCCACATCTTTTGAAGACGATTATGCATTGTGTGCGTGGCATGCGTGCAGAGTCGGAAGAGCCTGGCAGGACTGCGGCCGGCGATGTCATCGGTGGACTTGTCAGAGGAGCGCCACAGCGCCCTGTCACCCTCGCTCTCGTCATCCTCGTCAGAGGGTGACGTTGCGAAGGTGAGGCCTCCTGCTATAAGCAGACGCGTCACCGGAACACCTGATTGTTCTTCGAAGCATGTTGTGTGGCATGCGGCAAATGTAATCCCTCTGCTTGCTATCATCAAGGCCTTCTGCTGGGCCTTGTACTGTGGTGAGGAGGATTCACCCGACCAGGGAACCTTTTCTCTCGAGAGTGTTGTGAGGCATGTGACAACTGGAAACATGCATTTTTCAATGTCTTCTGGGCCTGCTGCTAGAAGGGGGAGGTCCCTTACCAGGAACTCTTTGTTTTAGAGTGTTTTGTAAGGCATGAGAACATTGACGACACGCTGTTCAGCATGGTCCTGGAGATTTGTTGTTAATTCACTGGTGGAATGGCTCTACGGCTTGTAGTGACCAGACCACAACTTCTCCTTGAGCCATGCTTCTCTGTGTGTCTCCTTTATGTGACATGCCATTTAGGCTAGCTCATATCCTTAGGCTGCACTGGGTATTGCTGGGGTCTGGCCAGTCCAACAAGGGGAAGGCTTGTAGAGCCTTTAACAATAAGGATAATAATAAGGGTACTAATAAGGGTAATAATAACATCCTAGGGCTGCATTGCGGATAGTCGCTGATGTGTCGTGCATGCGTTTGTGCCAGGCGGGCAGCGCAGGCGCGGCCAAGGGCAAGCTGCAGCCGGCGCGGCGGTGGGGAGCCAGCTACTGGACGCAGATACACATCCTCTTCGCCCGCGCTGTCAAGACGCGCCGCTTTGAGTCACTCTCGAGCCAGGACTTTGCGCAGTTTGTCATCGTCGGCGTGCTTTCAGGTGGGCTCCTCTATTTAGCCTCTTTGATTTGCATGCATCTCCTGCTGCCCTCTTTTCACTGTTTGTTCTCGTTGCTCTAAAACTTTTGCCTCTTGTATAGCCTGTGGCGAGGAGTTCTTCTGTTTGCTTGCATTGCTCTGTTTGATCCCTCTGTTGCTTAGTCCTGAGTGTGGCCGGGAATGCATGATCCGCTCCATGTCTTCAGAATGGTTCTGACCTGAGACCAGCTTCCATCTGCATGAGACCAGCTTCTGTCATTCTCGGTCGGCCATACACTTGACAGTTCAACCTTTGCATCATGCACACCATACGCTAGCTGGGATGTATAGGGCCTTATCAGTGGCTTCAGAGTTGCTTTTGGGGACAGATTGAGCTGAGCACATGGAATTCCCCTATCGTGGCGCAGAAGATAGAATGGAACGCAACACAGCCCTATTCAGCTTCACGTTGCATTGCAACACTAGCAATCAGACTCTCCTATGTCGCGCTACCATCTGGCCAAATTTGCAAACTACATGCTGTGCCCCTTTGTCAGCGTTGAACGCTTCAAGGCATCGTGTCTACTGACTGTCTCTGTATGGCATTTGTAGAATTGTTGCTCTGTTAATGTTCAGTGCAGGGCTGAACTGCAACTTACGCATCTACGCAAATTGCGCAGGGCTGTTCTGGTGGCAGCAGGGGCGGGGGGACACGGTGCTGTCGGCGCAGAATTCCAACGGCCTGCTCTTCTTCGAGATGCTCTTCCTGGCCTTCCGCTCCATGTTTGTCGCCCTCTTCACCTTCCCCAGGTGCGCCCACCCCTTGTCCCCTTCTGGGCCTCTCTTTAGGGGGATTAGTGTCCCCCTAATTTGAGTACACAGCAATTACTGAGTTGTAGCCCTCTCGGTTGTTGACCCTGCTCTCTTGGAGTTTATTATAATCCAATTGACCCCAAGGCACCAGCTCTGCCTCTTTAGAGAAAGAGGTATGCAGACATCAAAGCAGAGCAAGCGCCAGCAAGTAAGGAGAAAGTGCTGCTCGCAGCCTTTTTTTTCTGGGGTTCTGCTACCTGAGAGCAGAGATGAGGGGAGATGGTCTTGTAACATCACTAAGGTTCCAGAAATCTTCGCCAAAAGTGACCACTGCAACTCTGTGTTGATAGCTAGCCAGACAAGGAGAAGCTCATGTTGAGGCTTGAAATGGAGGGGCCCCCTGTGTCACTGTGCCCAGTGCTTTGCTCACATATTCTCACAGGCGCCTACAACTACTTGCATTTTCTTTACTGTAGATGCTGTAAGGGGTGTGAAACAAGGAAAAGTGTACAATGCGTGTGCGGTGATTTGCAGCTGCCTTGCCAGATCCTCCTGAGCTGTTTTTATAGTTCCTGTCCTTTTCATCGTCCAGAACTGACAAGGGATTTGTTTGCTGCTGCAGCGAGTTCAAGATGATGCTGAAGGAGCGCGCGAGCGGCATGTATCGGCTGAGCGCCTTTTATTTCGCGCGCACGGCGTCCGACCTGCCGATGGAGCTCACCACCCCCTCCCTCTTCATCTTCATCATCTACTTCATGGTGACCCCCTGCCCCTTAGTGGTCGTGTGAAATTGAGTCATCCATGTGAACCATCAATATGAGTCATCGAGCCCTCTGCCATGCACTGCACTGCTTCTCCCCACTTGTTGTTGAGCTCTGTGCAACCCATGCACATTGCAGTTTCAGCTCCATAAGATGAGGGATTTGTGCAATTCAGGCAGGACAACCTGCCTGCATACATGCATGTGCTGGTGCTATTGTGACCGCTACTGGCCAAATATATTTCTGCATGACCTGATCCTGGTAATCGCTCATCCATGTCACAGCATGCATGATGTGCTTTCATCAAGATTTCCACCTGGTGGGTAAGATAAGAAACCCCGACTCACAGCAGGTCAGATGCAAAGGAGAAGCAAGCAAAGATGTGATGCAACAAATATGGTCTGGCTGACTAAAGTGCACAGTCTGATGTGGCGTTACCTCTGTCTGCAGGGGGGTCTGCGGCTGACAGCTGGCGCCTTTTTTGGCAACTGGTTGGGGACCATGCTGGTGACGCTGGTGGCGCAGAGCTTCGGGTTACTCATCGGCGCAACTGTAATGGAGGCCAAGACCGCGCAGACCGTAACGGCCGTCATCATGCTGACAATGATGCTGGTGCGTGCTCTTTTCGCCCCTTCAGGGTTTACTCTTGCCTCTCTACAATAGGAAAGAAGCCCCTTCAGGGTTTGGATATCATTCTTGCCCCTATGTGATTTAAAGGCAGGGGGAACTTAAGACTCCTTTAGTCTTTAATACCCCTGATGAAGGGAGTGCTGCTGATGGCGACTGCTAGTGATGGACTCGCGTTGGAGTGTTAGGAGGTTCGGAAATGTGCATAGCTTCATTCATTGAATTTTGCATGCGCATGGCAAGCACCCATGATTGATTCTTCGGGAAATTATTGAGCGTGGCACCAGTCCCAATGTCAACGCAGCTAGCTTTTTTTGTGTACATCTGCCACAAATCTATCATTCTCACGTTCCTTGTGCAAAGTGGGTGGCCGGCTCCTGCTGTTGCAGTCTATGTCTTCGCTGGAGGGCTGACTACTCTTGCACTTCAAAATATTCATATAATGAGGAGCTTTATTTGCGCGCAGGTGGGCGGATTTTATGTGACAACGATCCCGGTTTGGATAGCGTGGCTAAAATACCTCTCCTTCATCTACTACGGCTACAACCTGCTCTTGAAGATTGAATACGTGGACCGTACACTGTACGACTGCTCAGGCTTGATCCTGCCAGAACCTTCGACAAACCCCTTGTGCACGCCCGTTCCCCCTGGAGGGCTCCAGGGCAAGCTGCATCTGCAGGTATGCTTTTGAATTCAAATCCGGCAGCTGCAGCTCTGTTGCATGTCCTGTAAGCTCTCTATTGGTCTGCCACATTTGAATGTCTGGCAAGACATCTGTGGCCGGCATGCAAGTGGACTAGCAGGTTAGTGCAATTTGGGCTTTAAAGACATGCGCTGGTTGTAGCACTCTTTGTGAAGATTGACTTGCAGCATGTGTTGGGCTACTCACCTAGCCATTCAATGTTCACATGTCTGCCACAAAGCACAGTACAAATAAAAACTTGTATGAGCGGGGATGATGTGCATGCAGGAAAATACGGAGAACTGGCTGTGGGAGCTGCTGGTGCTCTTTGGATGGCTGGTCTTCTTCCGCTTCCTCATCTATGTTGCTCTCCGCTTCAAGACTGCCGCACCCCAGGCCAAGTCCATCTTCTGAGACCCCTGTGAAAGGGATCAATGATGGCTGTGAGCTGCACACCTTGACAGATTCTTCATGAAAGCTGAGGATCTCAACATGGGTAGTAATGTTTTGTACGTTGAAGGTGCACGTTGCAAGTGCGGTGGCCTCATGGGGAGGTATATCAGGGTGTATATCTAGGGCAAGATGGGTATTTACAGTTGGCCAGAAGAGGGGCCTTTCTCGACCTAGCGGCCATGCTGCCAGGCGTTCAGGAGCTCGTGGCATAGCAACAAGAACCACACAGCAATGGCGGCTGCCAGCGGTTGAGGCTGACATGCAGTAAGGGGCATGAAATGTTCGACCAGTGTATCTTTGCCCAAGCAAGCTCAAGACAGTGTGGCACAATGCTGTCCTGGAATACCGGTCGAGACAAGTGCCAGGTTTGCTGTGGCAAAATCTCGCCGTCATTCGCAGCTGCGGCCTGGCGGCTGGCATTCAGTATGGAGCACAACTTCATAATGGATTGCATATATTATAGTGAAGGAGTGCGACGCGCAGTAGACAATCGGGGAGTGCTTGTGCTTGACTCGGCGATCCTTTCTTTGATATGACTCCACGGCAGAGAGGTGGCACTTCACTTGATCAGGTGTTAGCAGGAGACTCCATCCATCAAGCCTGTGAGGTTGACAGTAGGACAGTGAAACTGCGCATGCATGCGCAACCAGCATTGAAACACATGTGTGGCCATGGTGAGCTTCTGTGGTGCTGCAAGGCCCCGGTCGCTTGGAGCCACACGTGCTGACGCTCACAAAGCACTCAACAGCAATTTGATTGTTTCCAATGGAAGGTACAGATTCAAATTGGGAGGCAAGATTCTCCCCAACAGACAGGGGGCCTTAGTTCTCTGAAAGAGTTGGAGACATTTGAGAATAACAATACCTTGCTGCAATTGATAGATCTTTTCTTGGGTTGAATAATGGTGCGCAAAATTCATGTCGGAGCAATTCTCAGTCAGGCGTTGAGGCTGTCTGGGCTAGGTGTACGCCATCTTTTCCACAGCAGTTGCATGCTAATATGATATTAGGTATATCTGATTTAGATTTAGATAATCTGAATGGCAGCAGTGCTCGAGAGATTGTGTGGCGCCACGTCATCGATTGCAACTGTGGTGATTTCAGGGATTGTGTCCCTTCCTAACATGCTATCGATGTCCTCTAGATGTGCTTTTCATGTGCATTGAGATGCGGAATGATACCAAGATTGTAGCACTTTTTTCAGGACTGGGCATTGCTTAAAGGACATTGCATCAGCTGAGTAGCTGCAGTATCATCCGAAAGTTGCTGGCAGGCCAGAGGCATCGGATCTTTGAAGGGTACTAATCCGATGCAAGGGCTCATGTTTGAGATACGATGTGTGAGTATCCATGACTATGATAGGCTGCAGACTACTGTAGGCCCCGCAGATGTGGCTGCAGGCGCCCTGCGTGTATGCCCTATGGCCTCTGGCTTTGGGTTTGCCGACCGTGTAATAATAATACTAAAATAATGACGGTAATAATAATAATTATAATAATAGTAATAATAACAATTCTACCATGATAGTGCAGGTGCTGAGCAGTCTTTTCTTGTGGTAGGTGGATTGTCAGATGGGTTCTCTGATGTCTAGTCTTCTTCGGCCGATATACTCATCTGCTCGTGGTGTGGTGCCATCATCAACATCTAGTTGTCCTGTCCATGGACAATGTAAAAACCTCATACTGTATGCTCATGTGGCTGTCTACATTTGACTGGCCTGCATTCTTGCACATGTGCAACTCCGAGATGTGCCATCGCCCACGTATGCAGCAGTGCAGCTCAGGGATCTGAGCACCTGCAAAAAATTGCTTGCCAAGGTGCATGCATTGCCTCTTGTCTACCTTGGAAGTGATGAGTCATTCCCCGGCCGACTGCGCACTGATCGATCTCTTTTGGGTCCCCGCTTATTTTCCGCTTTTGGAAGAGATTCTTCAATACATTAGTCTAAAGTGACTTAACAAGTCCCAATACAGCAATCGGTTGCACGTTTACAGCACTCGTGCGCCGAGTCTGTTGCCTTACTAAATGTGGTTTTCCTGGGTTTGAGCCTTTAGAACACTCTGGGGCCATGTGGCCCAGTAGGTTTCATTTTGTAAATGCTTCAGTTATTGCAGTAACAGTACTGATCATATGCGCTGGCCTTACAGCCGGCCTGAACAATGGCTTGGCATCCACTCCGCCCATGGGTTACAACACCTGGAACGCCTTCCACGACGAGATTAACGAGACTCTGATTTACCACGCGGCAGATGAGTTGGTGGAGACAGGTCTCGCAGCAGCTGGATACGATTATCTCGTCATCGACGGTGCAACCCTGGTCCTAGCTACACTAACTCAGCCTTAGGATGGACTGCTTCTTTCTTGCGATTGATGTGATGCACTAAGTGACGTGTTTAGACTATACAGTTTATTCCATCCTTTGAAATGCCTCCTAGAAAGAGCCGCCTTGTCAAGCTGACGGCCTTTCTTGCGTACATCACAAAGTGCACCCAGGCAGCCCTTTCAGTTGGAGCTCAGCAGAGGTACACGTGACCATTGCAGCAGGTCTTGCAAAGGCTCAAAGTGGTGTGTATGTGAGCAGATGGCTGGGCAAATTTCCAGCGCAATGGCAGTGGGCCAATTGAAGCCAATGCCACCCGCTTTCCCAACGGCATAAAGGCTGTGGCAGACTATGTGCACGCTAAAGGTGCCTCAGCATATCTTTCAAACACTCATGCCACACCTGCCTTGCTCGTCATCTAGCCGTGTCACAAGCATTGCCCCAGAAGTGCCTCGTGGGTCAAAGAGGCCTGCACCAAAAGATGTATGAGAGGTCTGGCAGAATACTGCAATTGTCTTGGGGAAGCAGGATCAGGCATCTAGCATCTAGCGGAGTCTGACACACACCTGTGCATGCAATTCTCCACGCTCCCGGCACTTTCGTACAATCAGATGCAGCTTCCTTCTGTTAGTCCTATCGGCAGTAACTCCCAGGGGTGGTGTTCTGGCGCTGACGGTAGGTTTTCTACTGATCCTGCTTCTGTGCACGTGCCTTAGTCTGGTTCACTCGTTTGTACAGGGCTGAAGCTGGGGATATACAGCGATTCCGGAACGCTGACATGCGCCAAATACACAGCCAGTCTTGGCTATGAGGCGATCGATGCCGCACAGTTTGCAGCATGGGAAGTTGACCTGTTGAAGTATGACAACTGCTTTTCAGTGCCTCCCTCCAATGTGCGAACCTCCCCCTGCGCTCTGACCCAGTCCCAATCTTTACGAGGCTGTTGCTGAACTGCCACTCAAGTGTTCATGCAATAGAGTTGTGTGTGCAATGTACAACAATAAATTGGTGCTGTCCCAAGAAAACGACGAACAATTAGAGTACAGGCGGAGGTCACATAACCCCAGACAAGCTTAGCACTTGAAGCATGCCTTGCAGCTACCTTAAGCTGTAACATGACTGTGTTGCTGAGATCCGTCTTGGCAGCCCCCGGTAATATATACTTGCAGGGGCTTCTAACAATCCTTGAGGATGCACTTCAATATTGGGGGTTGAAACATGCACTGCAGTCATGATGCCGGCATGTGAGGACGCTGATGTGGCGGCATGTGCGCGCAGAGAACGGTGCGGTCGAGGTATGAGGCCATGAGCGACGCACTGAATGCGACCGGGCGGCCGATCCTGTTTTCCATGTGCGAGTGGGGTGTGTCCAGCCCCTGGGAGTATGGGAACCAGGTGATCCACCCTTTTCATCCACCCATTTGTTATGGGTTGAAGTGGAGGGATTCTCAAGCAACCTTGGAATGCTGACGAAACCCGTTATCAACACCAAGATCAGAGCGCATCCAGGCGGCTGTGAGGCTTGTGAATCTCACGTGCATTGCCCCGACAGCATCTTTGCTGAATGGTTCCCAGCCAACTGACATCAACAGGACACAGTGTTCACTCCTGCCTTCAGATACGCTGTTTGATTCGAGTGTCAGTGGCTGTTACTTAAAGATCTGTTTGATGGGATTCGGGTGTGCTAAAGCATACGCAGCTTTATGCACACTTCAGTGGCAATTCAGTGCTCACGGTCGATTGGGCCTTTCTCGGATCTGGCATGTCCATCAAGGGGTGGCATTATGGCAGCAACCGTTACCTGCAGCTTATGTGCAGATGCATCTTGCCTCGCCAGCACCTTGATTGCATTCAGTTGAGCTGAAGTGGTGTACTGTTTTGAGCTTCAGGTGGGCAACACATGGCGCACGACGCAGGACATCAGTCTGGCCATTTCTGCCACGTGGGACAGTGTGATGAACAACCTGGAGGGCACCAAGGGGCTCGCGCGATTTGGAGGGCCGGGGGGATGGAACGATGCAGACATGCTGGAGGTGAGTCACCTGAGTCCGCACAAAACAATCTTACAGCACCTGTTTTATAATGTAATGTCCCTCAGCGAAAATTTTGTGACAGTATTTCCTTGGACCTGAAGAAAGCATCAAAGCAAGGTATCACTTCTTGGTTGTCGGTTGTCATGTTACTTTTCAGAAGCATTGGTAAGTCGTGTGCATCTGCTTGCACCCATTGAGAGCGTGGAATAGGCTAGCAGAAAGCCCACATCGGTGTGTGCATTACAGATAGGCATGCCCTGCAATTGGCAGATCATCTGGCACAGCCTCTACAGATCTTACCTTGTTTAACACTGCTCCTGATTTGCTAAAGTGGACGACCCTTGAGCACATAGTTGCACCATATGCATTCGGCCATTCGGCATACGGTGTATTGGTGTTTTGGGCCAAAATAGGCCGTTTTTGACCGAGTTCCGTATGTTTTTAGACCGTATGACCGAATGTAGGGCCGTATATTCGGTCCCCAAAAATGTTCCGACCGAATGGTGCAACTATGCTTGAGCAGGTGGGATGGCCGGGGGGCGCGCTGCTATCTGATGTGGAGCAGCGAGCTCATTTTGCCCTGTGGGCAATTCTGAAGTCGCCCCTCATCTTTGGCAACGATCTCAGGTGACCCCCTTTCTGCCCCAGGAGCAGACAGCTTTAATCAACGAATCTCTGCTTTTGCATTAGGTGCTCTTTAAGGCCACATTGCTTGGAAGACAGAGATGACTTGCTCCTTTACCAACCTGCTGGCTGACCCTCTCTTCGACATGCTTGTGGCCAGTTACATCCCAGGGCTTGCAGCTTCCATTGAACATGACTGAAATTTTGTCACATCACTAATCCGAATCAGCGGCGCAATATGCCTGTGACTTTGGCGGCTGCCGGAATATAATTAAATCCCTTCACTAAGAAATTAGACCCATTCACTGCAGCAGAGATGGCAATTCTGTCAGCATACAGTACCTTCATTGGCTGACGTGGCAGTGTGACGATGCAGGAACATGACTCGGCAGACGCTGAACATTCTCAAGTCGCCAGAGGTGGTAGCCATCAACCAGGACCCCCTGGGAATCCCGGGGAACCTCGTCTGGAAACAGGGTCCCCAAGAGGTGTGTCCATCTTCCCCATGCAGCTGATGAATCACCACGCACCCGAGCATTTACTCACACTGGCTCTGCACCAGGCATCCTCGACTCGTGGCCTGGTGGGCTAAGTGTGCATGCAAAATTCGCAGTGCCAGGAAGTGCTTGCTGGGGAAAAGAGCTACGCCAGTGCTTATGAGACAGTTTCTGGAATATCAGCTGATCTAGCATATACACAAATTGACATGACCTGATCTCAGACCATGCTGATGGAGCTGTTTTGGGGTTCAAAAGAAAGGTGTGGCTTGCATTGCAGGTGTATGCGGCGCCTCTGGTGGACGGCTCGCGCGCGGTGGTGCTGTTCAACCGGCATCAGCACTTGGACCCGAATTTCCCTTCGCAAAACATGACGGTTTTCTGGCGCAGCATCGGCATCCCGCCAAACGTGACGGTGTGGGCCTTTCTATTCTCATCTTCCCGCCCTTGAATTCTCTGGCAAAATTAAGCCTTAGCGTGAAAACATGCAAGGAAACACATTGACGGGGGGCGAAATATTTTTCTTTGCATGCGCACAAGCCTTGTCAGGAAGCGAGCACTTGTTATTTTGCCAGTACAGTCAGATCCCCAAGAGGATTGCCTTGGATGGTCCAAGATGTTACTGCATGATGAGTAGTTTGTCCTTTCTACCTCATCCTGTGTGGAAGCATTTTGTATCAATGGCAGGAGTGCTAAGTGCTTCGTGTTGACGACTGGCTTCAGGATCCAGTTCAGGCGTGCATGCCAGGCAACCTGATTCTGCTGAAGGACTGAAAAGACATAATTTCTAAAAATCAATTTTGAATGTAATTGCTGCCTGCGCAGTGTGCTGTGAGGGACCTGTATGGGCGCCAGGAACTGGGCAATTTTACGGACCACTTCACAGCGCCCATCCTAGCTCACGGCGCTGGCGTGCTAAAAATCACACCTCTCAGGTCTGCACTCAAACCTCTTGCTGCCACAGCAGGACAATGTGCAAGTGTCTTCTGTGCTTTGGTTTTTCCTTATAAGAATAAGGTTTCAGGGCACACAAGTATTGCGCATCAGCTGCATCCTTTGCGGGGTGCAATTTTCGCAGCGCTGTTTGCCCCTTGTGAATCTGAGAATAGTTGAGCTTATACAGCGCTGCACTGGCCAGCAGCTTCTGTGGAAAGAGTCTTTCCACTGCCTCTTTGGTGCAATCCAAACTTCTTAGCTTGCTGCTGCGGCACAATACTTGCTGGCGCTTTGAATGCTGCAATTGTCCTGTGTAAGCAGGGCCCTGGCTAGCGGGGGGCGGTACAGTAATTGAGCACCGTGTCCACGGTTGATTGGGTCTTTCTTGGATCTGGCGAGACCATCCAGGGGTGGGACGTGTGGCAGCCTTTACATGCAGCTTGTCTACACACGCACCTTGCCTCTGGCAGGGAAGCTCAAGCGTGTAGTGATAATAAAATTGGTGCTGCAGGAATCTGGTGAATGGGGACTTGTGGCGTCCGTGGAGCTGCGATGCCTCCATCGGCCTCTACTGCGATGATGAGCCGGACGGAGCACTCTACGGCGCATAATGTGACTCACTTGTTTTGCCGTGATTTCATGATTCACTGGCCTTTTTGTGACCAGATGACCTCTAGGTAAGGTCACCCATCACAGCATAATTAGTAGGTATCGTATTGTTCCAGATGAATAACCTGGCTCTAGCAACGGGGCACCACAGTCATTTGAGTACTGGAAGAGAGGACACGGGCAGAGATACCGTCATCTGCAACATGACAAACTTGCTACAGAGCTGTGTCTGTGTGGGCACAAGTCCATGGTCATGCTCATGCAGTCATATGGCACTGTTTTGAACTGCAATTGAAGGACTCATACGTTGCTGGGGAGCAAACGTTTTGCCAACAATGAACGAGGCAGACCGCTTCCCTGCTTAGTTACAGAGTCAATCATTTAGCTCTTCGTTGCTGCTTTTAATTCACATGCATTGTTGGTTGCTGTAATAAAAACTTCAAGAAGGACACCCGTCACAACTTTCGTGACTTGTGCCCTGAGCCCAGAGAGGTGCACAAGCGCAATCTGAAGTGCAGTAGTTTGTTCAGTAATGAAGGTCTGATTTGAGCACCTCTCTTGTCAATCAGCACCGCACTTGCAACCCAAGCACTGGCAGATTAGGTATGCAATATTATTATCCGTATATACAGAAGGTGAACTGCCATGTCAGTACTGAGCGTTGCATTCCTGCGGTTCCTGTGAAAAGTTGTTTTCTGCAAATTGTGGTATTAGTATTTTTTTCAATTGAGATTGAAATGAATCCATTTTTAGGCTATACTGTCCAGCTCCCAAAGTCAGTCAGGCCTCAGATGGCTGGGCAACTACAGGGATTCTTGTACCCAGTCCTCTCGGTGCATCAGCAGCCGGCTCACCTGCAGCAATCAAGCCAGGCAACCTCAGTAAGCACAGTATCGTCTCTGATACAGGTTGAAATTCATCAGCGGTCTCCCTGTTGCGCAAGCTCCCTGGGCCTTCAACCAAAGACAACATGCATGCATTTCACTTTGTGGAATATAATTGACGGTGCCACTGCATAAACAACACAGCAGTTCTGACCCCACCATGCATTAATACAGCACTCTAACAACCTGGGATGTTAATAGCACAGGAGGCAAGTGTTCTCTGCAGATGTGGCATAAATGTGTCGCAGGGTAGAGAGCATCCCATAGGAGACTGCTGCGTAGTCAAGAGCAAGCTGACGATGACTCACCAGGCTGGCTGTCGAATTTGTTTTTGAGTGCCATGACGGGCGCGCGACGGCTGCGGAAGGCCTGCCCGACCGATGACAAAGCGGCGGAGCCCTTGCCCGTTTTGGCAGCGGCAGCGTTGCCTGTCTTGGCAACGGCAGGGTCTCCTTTTCTCCTGCTGCTGCCTGTTGTGGCAGCGGCCGCCGTCGCCTTTCTAGGAGACAGCGCGCATGCCTTTTGCACGCCGCCTGTTGGACTGCGCCTCAGCGCCTGAAGCAGCAGCTTTGTGAAAATCCAGAGATGTTCATAATGCAGATACGAGGCAGAGCGAGCACCAGAGACAAGGGCGGCCTCTCAAGCAAACAAGATGCAGCAACAATCCAGTGACCCCCCGCCAGGAGCCCCAATCTATATACGAAGGACAGAGATGTTCTGCATCATGTCTTGCGGCACAATCAGCAAGAGCCATCAGTGTAGAGCTGCTTTGACACCCGGGTGCTGTTGCTATTGCTTCCTCACACATGGCTACTATATGGAGCATGCTGCAACACATTGAGCTACACAAAACTGGAGCAGGAGCACATGCAAACACCGCCATGGCTGTGCAGTTGGCAGATGGGGGGCTGAGAGCCCACGTACAACTAAATCTACCTGCGAAGCGGAGGTCTTTGCAGAACGCGGAGTGAGCTCGCGCATTTCTGCACCGCCTGTCGCTTCTCTTGCGTCATCGCCTGTCTCCGATGGCTGCACTGGCTGGGCACCACACTTGACTGGTTGCTCGCTGCTGAGCTTCAGAGACACAACGCTGCCGGTGTCCTTGCTGGCTGCTGCCGCCTTGGTGGCGGGCATGTCTGAGAGGAATTGCGCTGCCGAAGCTAGCACAGGCTCCTCTGCTGTTGCCTCCTGCTGCAAACAACCATCACCTTAAGCTCTCTAAACATGAAGTAAGTGACCTTCGCAATTCAAAGCGCCAAGGTGCTGGATGAAGAAAAGAGAATAAGGCATGCTGTTTGTCATTATAAATACACGCTGTTCCTGCCAGGAGGCAAGGTGTGTCTGCAGAAAAGCTGCAGGTGAAGGCTGCCATATATATCATCCCTTATTAGACTCGCCAGCACCACAGCAAGACCCACTCAATTTTGGGCGCCATGCTCAGCATTTATACAGAGCCAAGTCACATGGCCAAAACCAACATGGGATCCAGCTGGAGGCGCACCTCAAGATGCACCAGCCGGCTTGAGCCTCGTGGGGGTTTGGAAGCTGCAGTGCTCCGTGGCTTTCTAGGGGCTGGAGCCTGAACTGGCGCAGCGTCGGATGGCTCGCCTCCGTACGGGCGGCGAGGCAACGCTCCCGAACGCGAGCGCGTCCGGTGGCCTGTTTTGGCCACCAGCTGGCACTCCTCCTCTGACCTGTCAGCCCCATGCAATCCTCTATCACACCTCTGACCACAACGCCCAGCAAAATTACAGAGCCAGGGTGCCCTTTGGAAACCACAGTGCTGTTTTCCTTAGCCACCAAATGTGTCGCCAAGGTCAGCTTTGGCAACATGATGAAGGCAGTGTCAGAAGAAATGCCATTTAGGAGCCAAACTGTAGCGGCTACCTATGGGGGAGATCTGTGCTGTGCCATAGGGCCAATGTGTTTCACATATCCTTTGTCACGCTTCTTCCATGATGGTGTGTGGTCCAAAATTGAGAAGTGAGTACAGACGATTGCAGGTAGAGCAGAACTGTACCCGAGCCTTGTGCAGTCGGTGTACTCAGAGGAGCTCCTGCGGATGAGCGGCAGCTCGCGTGAGTCATGCGGCGTTGCCGGTTGCAGCGCAGAAGCTTCCTCGGCAGCTGCCGAGTAGTTTTCGAGCGGCGGCGGCACAAAGCCCTTGCGGCTGAAGACGTACGCAGTGAAACTGCGCCCGCTCCCTGCAAAAGCATTTGATGACTTTCTGCGCAAATCGTAGTCATGAATACCAGAAATTTCTGTGCTTCACAGCATCCACGTGCCCTGAAGAATGAGAAATCACATTCAATGTGCTGGTTCAAGCTTCTTAAGGACCCAATGCAATTGTCCTAATCCAAGTTTTCTTTGCACGAATCCAGTGAGTTTGATTGAATGATTTTTGCCTGTGGCTGCTGGAGTCAAGTTCCTGTGATGTCCTACAGCAGCAGTTCTGGGGATTGCCTCTTGAACTCCATCGTTTTCAGCGGCTTCAGCCCATCAGAAGACGGCCCCTGACTGATTGCTGCGCTCTGAGCTCTGTTCAGGGCTTCAGGAGATGGTGCCTCACCTGACATGCTGACGGAGAATGAGTCGACCAGGGTGAGCTCGCCAAATCCCAGGTCCTCCATGACTACCACCGGGTCTCGCCCGCGCATGGCCCGCTGCCCGATCGCCACCGCCTGCTCGCATGGGAATTCTTGCAGGTTCTGAGGGTCGATGAATGAGGATTGCAGGTTGTATGAACCCTGCATGGAGGCATGCAGTGAAAGAAGGTCCTTTGCACCCCTACAAAGCTGCTGTGAAATCTCATATAAACAGGCTGCATTGAAGCTGATACCTGGCAGTCAGGAGACCTGCTGCCAATCGTTTTATGGTGCTGTTGTGTGATTGGTCTGTGGTTCTCTTCTTAGAGCAGCAAGGAAGTTGCACAGCCAGACCATCAGGGGTAAAGCAACCCGTTCAAAGACCAGGTTGTTAATAAAATTGAGGGTCGTGCCTGTAGGGTCTTTGAAGCAGAGAAGAGGCGGCCGAATGCGCGTCGGGAGTTTTCAGGAACGCCCTCCCAGAACGAGTACGCATGCGTCGCCGGATCGAGCGTCTTTATCTGCACGCATTTTACACTGTCAGTGCCGTGGCGTGTTAAGAGTTGGTAGCCGCCACCTTTGTGGTACCAAACATGCCTTACAGCTGCTTTTCAGAATAAGATTGCGCGTAGATTATTGAAGTTGCATGTCCCTTAGTTTCCAGTCAAGCTTCGAGGATGGCAGAACGATGAGCTTCTGTCTCTCTCACAAGGCACACAGGGCAAACCCAGTTTTTGCCCAAATCCCCTACTGAAAAGACTCTGGCCTTTGTGATTGCGAAGCAGTCTGTGTCGGCCTTCGCAAAGCAGAGTGAAGATTGATTACCTCTTCGATGGGCGCACATTGGATGCTGGGCACCTCAAAATCGGTCCAGTCAGCATTGCGGCGCGCCATGTCAGCGGCCGCGTAGCGCATGAAGGCGTTCCCTTTGTCGGCCTTCACTCGATCGATTTCCACACCCCACGCGCTCGCCGCATATCGCCCCACGACGGCATGCAGCAACGGCCTGATCAGGCATTATCATTCTTCTCGGTGATATTAGTCATAGTGTTACAAACTCCTTCCGCCAGAGGCAAGGTGCGTTTGCAGTATTGCCCCACATTGGCTGGCAGCAGCGGCCTGAGCAGGCACTTTCAGCTGGAATATGAGCAGCCGGGTCAGGTCACTACAAACCTTCCCGCATGCTTGCTGTCTGGCAGCGTCTTAGCCTGTGTGTTTTGGATTAGTGCTTGCATAGGGCTCTTTTGCTCAGGCCCATGGATGGAAATGGGCGAGAATGACAGTCCGATGAAGTTCGAGAGTGACCTTTGAGGAGAGGTAAAAAGGAGGCAATTTTTGGAAGCTACTGCAGGAAAGTGTCGAGGCTCACTTGCCACGACATATACAGCGTTGCAGGATGACAGGCATCACAGATTGTGAGTCCTGGACATGACCCACCTGCCTATCCCGGCTCCAACATCCACCAGGCGACTGGTGCTTTTTAGCCCACAGTTCGCTGCCATGCAGTCGAGGACCTTTTGCATGCCACCGCATGCCAGCGTGCCGTACAGGCCCTCTATCCCCTCGCCTCCTCCCAACTTGTTCTGAGAAGAGCAGGCAGCATCCCTCAACCCAAGCATCGTCAATGCTCCCCCGGCCTTTGCTGAGTCATGAGGCCACTTGGCACGAGGAAATGTTTGGCGACAGTACATTTGTTAGAATGGAGCACATAATCGCAATCAATGAAAGTTCAGAGCCACCCAATATGGAACCACAATGTGCCCATTCCTGAGTGATCTTCGCACCTCCAACGATCGCATCGTGTAATACAACGCCTTGACCTTCGCTGCATTGTCGTCGCAATCATTTTCCTTACCCATAGCGATGGAAATAAAGAAAGATGGATGCTGGGCAGCTTCAATAAAAGGAAGATGATGCTACCTTAGCAGTATTCATTTCTCAACCAAGCTTGGACGTATTGCCGTAGACACTTTCCTTGCTCAAGCTACTCTCTGCACAAAAATTTGGCAGGGCTAACAGACTGCTCTCGATCTTCATCGCTCTGTGCAGTTCTAGCCGTTGGGCTTTCCCGCCAGATCAGCAGGATCGTTCCGTCACCGGTGAGGTCACCCAATGCCAAATCTGTTGTTGCCGAGAACACAGGTTCCGGAACGAAGTAATTAGGAGACCTGGCAGAAGGAAAGGCAACCGTGACCTGTCACTTAATGTCGGGCGTGAGGGCAGTTCGCCAAACAAAGCCCAGTCTTTGTCAACCTTTATTTTTGCCAAAGTCAACGTCAGAGTCTATAGCCAGAGTTTGACACCCTGAATCAATGCGATATTCACAATATTCGAGGCAAAATTTGCATTCTATCGCTGATTAGAGCCGTTGTATGAAAGCGTGACATTTGTATTTTCACCACAATCCATTCGAGGACGGGTCGACTATGTACTATGAGAAGGTAATCTTCCAGATAATCGAATTTAATGAATTTCTTGAAGAAGAGATAGGTGGCAATGATTCCTTCTAAGAATTGAAAGCACATTGACTGCACCTTCAAACTTCGCTCTGTTCTGAACAGGAGGAGTTGTTCTGGCGTGAGCGGCAGGCCAAGCTCCAAATGCTGTCAGGCTTGGACTTCCCGAAACTGGCGCCTTCAATGCCGAAATTGGCCGCGGTGTACCCTCCGAAACAAGCACTGCTCCATGTTCAGGATGTGACAAGGGCCCAGCAGGTGATGTCCTGTCCTGCTGAACATCATGAGCTCAATTTAGTGGCACTGGAGGTGGAAGGATGCAAAAAGGTCAAGTCGCAAGGAAAGGGGTTTTAAGGCGCTTGAGGATATCAAGTCCTGTACTGTATGTATATTTCAAGATGTCTGGCGCGGCTTTCCGCACATTTCCCTGTGTGTGTCTTCCTAGCGTTCCAGATTTGCCTTCACATAGATCCCTACCAAAGTGTGATCTGCATTGATATGTGTTGACAGGAGCAACAGGGACTAATGAATCAAGCTCTTTTCTCTTTAGCGGCGCCACCAGAGCATCTCTGCTCAGGGAGCAGCAGCCGCCAACACCTGCAGCTGCACAAGGTCAGCACTCCCTAGAAACGCACATCTTGGACTTATCTCTGCTTTTGCAATCTATAGAGCGCATATGATACCTCTTATTCAAGGCTTCTCAGAACTGCTCTCTGCTTGTTGTTGTCCCCCGAGCTGTCGATTTTCTGACCACCGTGCCCATGGTTCGTCAGGTCTTGCATGGATCTGGCCTGTCTATCAAGGGGTACGATGTTGGTAGCCATTGCCTGCAAAATGTCTGCAAAGATAGCTTGCCGCCTGGCAAGAAGTGCGTGAAACAATATTAACAAATCTAATAACATTTGGCGGCATGTGCGCGTGGGGGGCTAACATGTGAGCGCATGTGCGCACAGCACGTGCTGGCGCTGGCGGAGCTGAGGGAGGATCTGGCGGAGGGCGTGCGCGCGGCGGAGGCCGGGAAGCTGGCGGCGGCCGAGCGGAAGCTGGCGGAGCAGCTTCGCGTGCAGCGGCGGCTGGAGGCGGACATGCGCCGCGCCTGTTCAGGCATCGAGGACCAGGAGGCCCGTGTGCAGGCTCTCGTGCAGGAAGTGGACTGCGAGCTTCGCGCCTGGCAAGGTCAGCTAACCTGCAAGTGTGGTTTAGCAGTCTTGCTGGATTGATTATAACGTGCACTGATGCACACCTCTAGCCTGTGCAAAGGTCATACAGATATTTTCACTCAATCTTCCCACAGTGCGAAGGCGAGAGACAGCATGCAAATGCTTGCCACCAAGCACAGCCATGGGCATTTGCATAATCAAGTGGCCCTCTGAGGCAGGGGTAGATCAAATTGGTGATTGGCAATCTCACACATAGCAAGGCTTTGGGGTGACGGATCAAGTTTGGCGCTGCAGGAATGCTGCAAGCCTCCGGAGCATTGCCAAACCAGCCAGACCTTGCGCAGATGGCGGCAAGGATCGAAGCGCTGCGCAGAAAGAAAGCCGCTCTTGTTCTGTCCAATGGCGGCAATCTTGCTCCCGCGTCAGACCTGATACTGGCTTGGAGACCCGCACATGCATCGGTGAGTTTTTTACTGCTTGATTCATTACTTGTTCCAGCAGTGCATTCAGCCTCCTGCGCTCTGTCTGGTCTCTCTGTAGATGTACGCTGCAATGGCATGTGTTCTTGAACTTTGTGTCTGTGAGTGCCTGAGAGCCCATTGTCTGTGAGTTTGGAAGCCCTCTCATCATTAATTTTAGCTAGAAGTCGACGGCCGCCAGTGAATTTACAATCAAGCTTCTGTTCGCGCAGAGACGAACCACGAGCAGCCGTCACTTTGCGGCAGGCAACAATCCAGGAGCAGGGTCAGCTCAGAAGCCGCGAGCTTTCACGGATCTGCGGCAGGCGCTAAACCTGCCCGGCACGGGCGGTGTGGGCAGCCCGGGTGCGGGCAGTTGGGAGCCAGATCTGGCACATGAGGGAGCTGAGTCAGCGCTGGAGGGAGGGGAGTCAGAGGACAATGCGCAGCAGGCGCTGCAGAGCATGCTTGGGGACTTGGAGCAGCGGCACAAGCAGGGCATGGCTGAAGTGGTGCAGGCCTGCCGCCAGCAGCTGTCAGCACTGCATGTAAGTTACATGCGCAATAAAGAAATCACCCTTGCCCCAAGAAGAGTGCAGAAAACGTATCTCCATGCCCTTGTGAACTTGTCTCATTTCTCATGCCTGTCAGAGCATGATATTCTCATTTGTCATGCCTGTCAGAGCACGATGATGGAAAATTCATGCTTCTTCTGCCTGCTGCAATCCTTATCTAAATGCCACACTAGGCCTTGCATCTTGTGAGTTTTGCCGTGGCAGGTCTTCTGCAACATGCTTGATGCATGAGTATCGTTGATCTTAGCATGGCTATGAGTACTGACTGCAATTCATGTGACTGCACATGCCAGCTGCGCCAATTCAGAAGGATTTTCGCTTGACACTTCTACCAAGCTCAAGATTGCCTGCTTACTCATTCTGCAGGATGAGTATGGCGCTGCGCTGGCGGAGCGGGAGAGGGGCTACTGCGAGCTTCTGGATGAGCTGCGCAGTCTCCGACGACGTTGCCCCTCCCCAAAATTGGAACGCCGAGTTACTGATCCGCGCGCCATCATGGACTGCCCAGCCCCTGCACACACCGCCCCTGACATGAACCCCGACAAGCAGCTTCCGGGCCAGCTTCCCTCCGGCAGCCGCTTGCACTCAATCTTGGACTGCTCGGCCCCTTACGGGAACCCGGACAAGCAGCTCCTGGGCCAGCTTCCCTCCGGCAGCCGCTTGCACTCAATTATGGACTGCCCGGCCTCTGACAGGAACCCCGACAAGCAACTCCAGGGACAGCTTCCCCCGGGCAGCCGCCCGCATTATGCGAATGGGCACATGCCGGTCCCAGCGGGTCAGAAAGTGTCGCAGCAGGTAGCAGATGCCTGCACACCCGCTCAGAGGCAGCCGGGGAGTGCACAGCAGCAGGGTGGATTCACCGGGCGGCAGACTGCACACCCCAAGCCGTCGCGCATTCCTACAGTGAGACAGCGGCTGATTCAGCTTAGCAGGTGGGCTTTCAAGTGAACTCTCTTGGCATTGCTGCAATCAACTGAGCTTTGCAAACTTTTTGAGCAGCGATTGCTTTACTTGCATGGGCTTCGAATTATTCAGTTCAATAACCTTTTCATCCTCGATTGAACGCAAATTTACACACACCGGTATGATGGCTGAACTAAACAGGAACGTAAACACGGAGAAAAGAGCTTCTCACTGTAGGTGTCGTGTGAGACTCTTTTAGTAATGATCCGTAATACTATGTGATGTGCAGCCCTCAGGAGATGCTTGACAGCCCCGGCTGCCCCTCGGCTGCCAGGCCTGTTCAGGACGCGACGCCGCCTCAGCAGTCCACATCAGCACAGCGTGCCATGTCAGCACAGCACAGCGCGCGCAGCAGATCACCTGCCGACAAACTGTGGCCCACACCTCCGCAATCTTCTCCTGAAGCGAGTGTTGGCCAGAGTGATGTCAGCAGCAGCCATGTGGCTGCATTGCAGAGTCAGCAGGTGAGAGACTGATTCTCAACAACCTTCATCTGCTCACATCAGCAAGAAGGAGTGCGTGTGTTGCATGGGTCTTGCATGGGTCTCCCAGCTGCTTATAGTGCCTGCTTCTCTCTCATGCGAGTGCATTTTACCAGTCCAATGCAAGGAATCATATCAGTCTTTTCTTGGAATCAGCACAGATATCCTGTTCTGCGTCACTGAGATTTGAGCTTGCCACTGCACAGGCCCATGCAGAAGCAGCGTCTGAAGCTGGCAGAAGGCAGGTTGCATCCACCGGTCTGAGGCACATCTCAGGCGCTGACCTGGACCTGATTCTTGGCGCCCCCGATGAGTCATCCAGGGGTGTTGCCGCGCTGTTGCAAGGCCTGGAACTGCCGGCATAGACCATGTCCGTGCACATGATTCGAGGCACAATGCATTGCTGATGTTGAAGCTGTCAGGTCACCAGACTCTACTTTGGGCCTTCAGACTTGATGAGGGTGTGTGGGGGCAATTTTGCAGCGTGGTGATTTCTAGAAAGCTCTGCCACATGTGTACAGCAACTGCTAATCTAGCACCATCCAGTGGAGCAAAATGACCATATGTAGGACCATTTTACAGAGCTTTTATAGCAGGCTGGCTGGCTTTGTTTCATCAAAGCCTCATAAGGCCTGACGTGTTCACATTGTTAACGTTGATACATTTGGTCACACCAACCACTTCTGCAACGGTATATACAACATATATTATCAATATAAAGTTGCTGCAGAGCAATCGTTGCACAATGACTGAATAATGTTGCACTTTTCTTATTCGCGATATTTCAATTGGCGACCTGCCTAATGCATACGGTACTTGCCATGCCCTCATGCATGCAAAGCATTCCGAATTGTCTGAAGAATCTAGTACAATCCCTACAAAAACGGCTGCACTACAATGACGAAAAGTGCAGCTACCATATTTCGTACAGAGTCAAGCTAGCTCACACAACAGCAAATGCCCAGATGTGCATTGCAACAATTTACAATTACCTTGGCACTAGCACTTCTCATACACAGCGAGGCGGCCCTCACCTGGCGCTCGCACTGCCTTGTACCGTCGAGGATTAGGCTTGGGTGAACGTTACAAGGCGTTACGTTAGTAAGGATTGGGTCATTTCTCCAATGCATGCTACTGAGGAGGTCTCCGATTTCGGATCAGGATAGAGGATGTCATCCAATCTCAATAAGATTCGCATCATCGAGTTACAAACGAACGCAAGTGCAAACGACTGCAGACATTTATAAAAGGGAGTAACAGATGTCGGCATCTGTCCTCAAAGAAAGTGGTAATGCAGCATTCGCGACAGGTATAAAAGCTTGGATCACCTCAATCACTTTGAATAATGCGTTCGCACATCTTTCAACTAAAGAGTTGTGGAAACAGTTCTGTGTCATCCTGAAACAATGTGATGACACAACCATGAGAGGGCGTCAATGTCAGGAGTACGTATGTGTGAACTTCTTACACCACCAATCACGTTCCATGAATTTTCCTGCAGGCGACTATGAAGCTGCAATAGATGCATACACAGCAGCTCTGAACGTCTTGCCAGAGGCAGCCACAGACAGCGCTGCGCTGCACAGCAATCGATCAGCTGCTCATGAGCGCCTCTCACGATACGCCGAAGCCCTGTCTGATGCAGATCGTGCTGTCGCACTGCGTCCTGACTGGCACAAGGTCTGATTATTGCCCAAGTTCCTGTCACTGTCTGCATAGAAGATCGCACTTTGTCCTCCTACTTCTGAGTCGAAAGTCACAAGCTTGGTTTTTGGGGTATCTAAAGAGACGTGTAATTGTGCATGCAGGGGTACTTGCGTCAGGCGTTGGCCCAGATAGGCGTGAGAAACTTTGCAGCAGGGAGGAAGGCTGTAGAGAAAGGCTTGCAGCATGCGCCGAGCAGCAGCGACCTACTGGAGGTCCAGTCAACCCTCGGGAGCCTGGAACAAGCCCAGCAGCGGCGTGTGCAGTCTCGCACGGCGTCCACATCAGCACCGACGTCAGCGCAGGGAGTATCGATGACATCAGCGCCTGCCGGGAACGCGCTGGAGACCGCCCTCGCCACCCTGGCACAGGCAGGTCTGCCCCTGTTGTATTGCCGTCCTGCATGTTTGCTCTTCTTTAGGAATATAAAGAAGATATTTCCAGCACCATTGATACAAATTGGCGAGGCAGTCCTCTCTCCTTACCTTTGGCACTCGCCCTTGCATTGTATGCACTCTAATTCTTGGTATACTTGGATGTTACTGCAACATACAGGTGAGGCCACAAGTGGGCTCAGCATGACTAGCAATCGCATTCGAGATGATCGCTGGTGTTGACGGTGTTGCAATGCTTGTCCAGGCGTCAGCAAACAACTGCCGGTCACAGTTCTATCGGGGTTTCTGGGGGCGGGAAAGACCACGCTGCTGCAGCGCATCCTGGCCAACCAGCAAGGCCTGAAGGTACAAATCAACATCTTCAAAGAGTGCCCCTTGGAGAGATCCTATAGTTCATTCCACACTCACGACCATCTGCAAAACAGATGTGCAATGTCTGCGGGCTTGGAGCATGCATGCATCATTTGCATGTGCCTGCTTGAGCTTTCTGAGACAGCAGTACCATTCATCCCTGTTCCAAAAGGTCCAGTCATGCACATGCAATCAGTAAATGCCATGTGGCGGCACAGGTGGCGGTGATAGTGAATGACATGGCGGAGGTGGGAATCGATGCGGAGGCGGTGAGAGGCGGGCAGTCCACAATCCAGCAATCACAGGATCACGTTGTGGAGCTAAGCAATGGCTGCATCTGTTGCACGCTGCGCGACGATCTGCTGCAGGTTAGTCATGCACTGTGATTCGTATCACATTGAAGTTCACCCACTTTGTGTCTTATAGAAGTATCGACCCTTCATTGACCCCTAAACCCTAAATCCACCATTGCGTTCCCCGTGAAAATTACTACTATCAAGGCCCCTTCCCTAAGCCCTAAATCCTAAAGCATAACATATTCCCTAAACCCTAAGCTAAAGTGGGTGAAGAATAACGTCAGGGCTGTGATACTCCGAAGCTCAGCACTGGCTCCTGATTCCTCCAAACGCCAAACACTCCCCAATTTGATTCTGAGCCTTGCACTGGCTCGTCAGTACAGCACATCATGCAATAAGCACAGATACAAGACTGACGCGGCCGTATTTAAGATCCTTGTGTCGTTTGCATTCTGCTGCCTGCGCAGGAAGTGGCAGCACTGGCAGCTGAGGGGCGCTTTGACTACTTGCTGATTGAATCAACAGGCAAGCAACCCTGTATTGATGTGCATCAAATTGATTTCTTTTGTCCCTTTGGACTGCAGAAAGGACGAGCGTCTAAAGTAGCCAATCCTGTGACGGCAAGCAGTAAGCAGCTTTAGGTCCAAAATGTAGGCCTCAGGTCTTGAGATGATGGTGCAGGCCAAAATAGGCATTGCAGTGACAATGATAATGATGTGGTGGTGTTAAGATGTCCATAGAAATCTGGCATGCGCATTCAGGCATCAGCGAGCCCATGCCGGTGGCGGCCACTTTCTTCACGCCTGACAACATGGGGCGTTCCCTCAGCGCCTTCGCCAATATTGACACAATGGTCAGCGCCACGCACCTTCATCTGTATTTCGACACACAACTCTAGAATGTGCCTGCAATGCCATTTACTCATAGGGGGACCTCAAGCATTCACCCCAATGCGGTTTGACAGCGACGTGGCTACCGTTTGAAGGACCAAAACTCCCTCTTTTCGCGCAAGTTACAACTGGAGACTCGGTCATATTGCACTTGTAGATTTGCCCCTTTATCACAGCATCCTGGTACTTTGGATTTTCCAGCAGGAAGGCCGCTATTGACGTGTCTTGCGCTCTGCTGCATGCAGGTAACGGTGATAGACGCAGATGCGGTGTCAGCAGAGCTGGCGGCTGCCGAGCGGCTGGCCGACCGCGCGATGGCGGCCGGGTCGGGGGACACGCGCACGATCGCTGACCTCATCATGGACCAGATCGAGTTTGCTGACACGCTGATACTGAACAAGTGCGACCTGGTGTCCCAGGTGTGGTCGCAGGCACTTGTGCAAAATTTGCTCTTTTTCCTTCGTTTTGAGCTGAGGGAACTTGTAGGATTGAGAATCCTCTGCAGATTGTTGCAAGGGAGAGAATTTTGCTGAAGCAAATTCCCTCAAATCTCAGTGTCTGCTCATGAGGGCCCTGCATTGGCTGAGTAGAGGGATGCATATTGCACAATGTCATGCCAGGGTTTCCCTACACGGGACTGATGACATGATTATATTTGAAGCCAATTCTTGCAACATGCCACGGATTATCAATAAATCCTTGCTGGTGAGATACCACAGTGCTTTTAGTCTCTGATAGCACTGTGTGCATGTGTGCCTAGGAGGAGGTAGGCCGTCTGCAGGCAGTGTTAGCAAAGCTAAATCCCAAGGCTCGCATCATACCTACATCGTTCTGCCAGGTGGCGCTCTCTGAGGTCCTCCACACGCGCAGGTGATTGTCCAACCTTCTATTTGCTGCTTTCTCGGGAGCTCTCACATGCTAGCCGTGCTTTCCTTCACGCATGGCTGCAGTCAATTGTGGTCCCTCTCTCTGCTTGCTATCGTTCATGCAGTAAGATCATATCATCTGGCATCTCAAAATATCGTACACAAGCCGCGATCAACTGGCCGTTTTCCAAGCCTTGCAAGACCCTCAGATGCTCAGAAAATCTGCGATACTTAGGTCTTTCTTAATTTCAGGACACCCCCGCGTCTTTTATTATTGTTGTCATCACACGTTTCACCTGCCAGAGGCAAGGTGCGTCTGCAGACAAGCTGCAGGTAAAGGCTGCCAATATCCTCCCCTTGAGGGACTCACATCCTCATCTTTGAGGGGCCAAATTTTGAAAATATGGCCTGCCCAGGTTTGCGCTGGAAACAGCGGCGCAGGCGGCGGGCTGGCAGGCTGAGCTGGCGGGGCCAGGGCACGCCCCCGAGACGGAGCAGTACGGAGTTTCCAGCTTTGTGTACCGGTCTACAACAGCGTTTCACCCCCTGAGGCTGTGGCGCCGCGTGCTTGAAGACAACGCTCTTCCCCCTACCCTGCGATCCAAGGTAAGGAATGCCATTATACAGCAGGGCCGCTGCCTGGAAGAAGGATGTGGTGATGTGGCCAAAGGTGGAAAGTCTCTGGCTCTGCAGACTAACTCATGTTCAACAGATACCCTCGCTGCGATCCAAGGCAAGGCCAGACCCTTACATGACCGGACATGCACCTTCATGTGGAGGTTTTGTTGATGGGAAGTCTGCACTGCAAGCTTGCTTTTTCAGAATCTGGGTAGGGTGCTGCATGTATGTGTTGCATGGGGCGGTTGAGAAGAGACAAGTACCATGGGATGCATGGGAGCATTTATGGTTGACATACGCATGGTGTCCTGTTATGATCCTGCCGCACGCCATTGGAGCAGGCCAAGGCGCTTCCATGCCATAGGTCAGGATAGTTTTGGGACGCCATGCAAGCGTCTGGCATGAATGCTGTGCACAAAGGTACAAAGTTATACACAATCCAGGGCAAGGCCCGTCCATGACAAAGTTAATGTGAATTAAATGGTTTAGGATGTCGGCAAGGCAGACAAGCTCGGATTTGAATGGCATACGAAGCATCTGCTGGTGAAGTGTGTTTTTGAATAGATCGAGTATGACAGTTCCTCTAGACAGAGGCCGGGGATGCATGGGAGCATCCATACTAGACAGTCTTGTGGTGTCCTGTGATACTCCTGTCTTGCGCCATGGGAGCAGGTCAGAGAGCTTCCCTGCCGTAGGTAAAGACCTTTGCAGGTAGCCATGTGATTGTCTGGTACAAATGCTGCCATGAACAAGATGACATCAGCACTGTTTAGGTTGCGCTCGCGTCAATTTGTCACACACCTAAAAGGCACACGCAAGCTGCTGCACATGAGAAGACAGATGCAGACATCAAAGCAATGCGGGCAAAATAACATTGTGGTCAATTTTGAGACGGGTAAGATTGATTGCTTGCGTTTATTCTGCATGCAGGGCTTCTTCTGGGTGGCGAATCGGCCAGAGGTGGTGTGGGAGTGGTCGACCGCCGGAGGCTCGCGGAGGTTCGCCCCATACGGGCGCTGGATGGACCCCACAGCCGATGCCAAATCTGGCCTCGACACCTCACCAAATTTAAATTTGAAACCCGACACTGAGAGAAAGTCGGGCTCAGAGAATGTGAAGCATTCCGGTGAGGCAATGGCGGGCAGTGCAGAGAGGATACAGCGGTTGGTGTTCATCGGCATTGACCTGCCGAAGGTGAGGGATCCAACAGGCACCCCTGGTTGACAGTGTAGTGCGAATGATCCTGGGTCTGCTTGCCAGCCACAACGTCCATCCAATTTTTTTCTCTTTGTGATTGGACCTCACCAATGTGACGCCGCTGTTAAGGATAATATCTGCCACAGTGCACTAAGAAACTTCTCAGACATGGATGAATCTTTGTGAAACTTTATCATGTGGAGGTCAGATATGTCAGCGAGATGTATCAAATGCACAGGAGGAGATCTCTGCAATCCTGGATGACTGCCTGCTGACTGATGCTGAGCTGGCCGGGGGGTCTGCAGTCTGGGACACTTGGTCATGTCCCTGGGACACACTATGACAAGATTGCTTTTTTTGTATTTGGAACATTTACAGAGGGACTACATTGTCAGATATGATAGGAATCGCCGTCAAATCTAAGCTCACATACCACACAGGAGGACTCTTTTCTTGCAGAGCCTAGAGTGACCTGCAAATTCACTGATGGCATGCACTCGTTGATAGCAACTGCACGCATTGATTGGCCGGAGCACCGCTCAGTAAACATGTACACACTGCGTTCCAGCCAGGATCCTGCATTTCTTGATGTGCTGCTATCAAATGGCAGTTCACGCCTTGTCACACATACGTACACTGGTAAAGACACCAGCTAAAGACTCTCCTGTCTTGTCTCCTAACAATCCGCTTTGACACACACAAGTGGCTCCTCATTGCTGTGCAAAACGCCCCAGCTGCCGTTGCCAGCAAATCATGGGAGCAAGCCATGACACAAGAACCGTTAGTTGATCTCTTCATGCTATTACACCTCTCTGGTGTTGTACAAAAGCCAATCGCCGGCTATTTGCCTGTACTGAAGTTGCTGCAACCTTGCTGCGTCAGGCGCAGCTTCAAAGAATGTGGCACCGCTCTCTGGCTGGCAGGACATCACTTCCTGCCAGATCCACCTAAGCCTACAAAGTTCCCTTGCAGCATCCTTGCAAGCAAGGTTGCCCTCTGTTCATCCCTTTTCTAAAGCTCCTACCAACACTTACTCCAGAATCACCCATCTGGTCTCTACAAGGCTGTTTCTCCTTTTGAATCTGTTCTAGGGCAGGGTCGCGCCGAATTATGACGGAGCCTTGGAGGGAACGCGCGCAATCAGGACCGCGTCTCAACAGGCGCCGCCTGATCAGCGCTCGGCAGCTGCGTGTAGCTTCCGAGGCCGTCACCGCTCGTGGCCTGCCCGCCGCGGACCGAGGGGTCTGGGGAGGTTGACTGCGTCGGGTGGCTCTTCTCAAATGCCCCCAGCGAAAATGTGGATATGCAGATGAGCACCGCTCCCGTGATGGAGAGCACTGTTGGGATCTGCGCATTTGCAGCCACAAAGTAAACCACTCAGTCAGGCGCCAATTTGCCTGGAGCAACTCGTGGACGCTGGGAAGAAACTATGGAACTGCAGTACACGTAAACAAACCAGTTCAGCACCGCAATTCACAATGGATACTTTCACACCCAGATCTGGCTCTCTTCAACGTGCTTACATGCCCATTTAAACCATGTCACTGCATACCGATACATAAGAAAAATCCTGCTCTCGACAAGGGAGCTATGTGCATGGGTTTTGAATGCAGAAAGAGAAAGCGGACCTCATCAAAAAGGAAGTAGCCGTAGGTGATTGTGAGCACAATTGAGATGTATGACATGGCGAGGGCGGGAGCAGCGCGCGCATGGCGCAGCGCGTTAGTCATGCAGAACTGGCTCCCGTAGCTCGTGATGCCTGCACATCACCAAATGCTGCTTATCCACCAGCCCAAATCCCCGCAAAGATTCAGGCAACCAGAAAGCTCTCTAAGTGAAACATAATCGGGGAAGTGAGCCACATCAAGCCCTGTAGCAGTGACCCACTTCTGGTGTGCGGGATTATCATATGACAAACTTTGCTGATGGCAATTCATTATCAATGGAAAGACCTGGAAATCATTCAAGTGAATCCCGAGCCGCCCTGTCAAGGATAGGTTGATGTCCAGAAGGACAGTAGCAAAGCGAGTCCTTTTGTTTTTTGGTAGTGATTCTGCAAAATACGGATCGCGAAACGCACCGACGTCCGCGAGCAGCACCAACTGAGCCCAGTGGCTAAAGATGCGGAAGGACTTTCTGGCACGGGACCCCTTAAACCCTAACTTGTGTACCCATTAAAGCCAGTTATACTAGGAGATTGATGCGCACCAACGCCCACGAGCAGCACCCACTGAGCCCAGTGGCCAGGGATGCGGAATGAGTCTGTGGCGCCCCAAGCTTTTGGCAGGAAGCAGCCGATGAGCGCTGCCACCAGAGACACCCATGCCATGTAAAAGACCGACACGTTGGGGTGCTCCGCTCGCAGCTCCCGCACGCACATCTTCGCGCACGCGCTGCACAGCGCCTGCAGCACACACACCAAGAAGGGTCAAATTTTCCGGCCTGATGGCATGAGGCCACAGTTGCACCATTCGGTCAGAACACTTTTTGGGGACCGTATATACGGCCGAATATACGGTCATACGGTATAAAAATATACGGAATACGGGCAAAAACGGCCTATTTTGGCCCAAAATACCAAATATACGACCGAATATTCACCGTATGCCGAATGGCCGAATCCGTAAGGTGCAACTATGCATGAGGCCAAGGCATGAGGCCAACTACCCTGAATGCTTGACCTTTGAAATACGTACTCCTTCCAAGTGTCACCGATGTCGAGTGTGCTGCAAGGAAACGTGAGGCCTGTGCGAGTTCTAGAGACTTTTCAAAGCTGTTGGAAAGACATATCCCTGGGAAGCATCCATGCATACTGCCCAACGCCTTCATTGAGGCATTACGCAAAAATCCCACGATTTGACTCCTCAAACCAAAGTGTAAAGTGATGTAAGTGGCAAAACCAGAGGGCGTGCCTGAAACAGGGCGAAGAATGCTCCCAGCGCAGTGATGCGGCCGGTGTTTGGGAATCCCAGAAAGCTGGGCTGCGTTATGAGCGCCACTCCGCCAAAGCACAGCAGAATCGCAATCCCCACCGCCCTGCCATGCAAATACTTCACTGACCCCACAAATGACAAGTCTTTATGTTTCCAAGCATGCTGCAAAAAGACACATTTGGTACATGGGGTTCGGTGCTCGAGCTGCACTAGAGCAGCAAGCCGGAACCAAAGCTTTTCTTTTCCTCTTCACAGCGTGCATCCACATGCAACAAGTAAACATGCCGCTGTGAAGCACCCTCGGCATGAAATGGCTGCATTCGGTTACGGCACCTTGCGGCATGCATGGCTTGGCGCAAAGCAGCTCACGCTGATACGGAACATTCGGTGTCCAAGACAAAAGGCAGAAGCCGTCATAGATCGGAGAGGGAACTCACTTGGTTGGCTTTTCGTTGATGAGGAACGGCCCCAGGATTGCAGCCCAGATGGGCGCAGTGAATGTGAGCACGAGAGTGTCATTCAGCGGCAGCAGTGACACCGCAAAAAGGTAGTTGCCGATCGCGCCGAAACCGAATATGCCTCTAATCAGCAACAAACCGCGCCTGCACACCACACATATATTCTTACGCCGGCTGTGAGTGACTGAAATGCAGGATGCAACAGTAGAGGCTGACCAGGCATCCTGCACGGATGAGGTAAGTGCCAAGGGTGCAAGGCAGGTTGGGCAGAGGGGCGCGCACCTCTTTCCCAGAGGGTTCTGGCGCTGCACTGCGCAGCCCACCAGAGCAAAGACCACTAGGAAACCGCTGCGCGCCAACAGGATCTCAAACGTGGGTATCCCCCACTGACCTGCTCCAGACACAGGGAACGCCCTCAGCCCCATGCATGACAGCTGTCCCTGAACCTGATTCCTTTTGAACATCATGTGTGCATTGTTTGTCATCTGATCTTGTGCCTTGTACCAGCTCATCTGCACGCAGGTTCTAAACCGCCTGTGGAAATGCTAGTAAAATGTGAGCAAGGCCGGTAAGCCGCACAGAGACAGAGTCTTGCATGCAGCAAAGCCGTCTCACGGCGGAATGAACGCTTCAAAATGGCGGGGCATATTTGAAGCTTCAAATATAGCTAGAATCCATGGTCACATGTTCTCAGGCACTCACATTCCAATTGGATCCTGCAGCTACACTGACAGTGGGATACCGAGGTACAGGAGAGGCAATCTATCGTCTCAATCTATCTATCCTGTATCAATGTATTGTAAGGGGGATTATATGCGCGCACCAAGCTTCTTGGCAAACATGAGCATGGTAGCCAGGAAACAGCTGCTGAGGGCGTACAGCGCCAGCCCAAACGCAGTGCGCTCAATCTCCTTGGGCTTCGGCGCCGGCTCCAGCTTCACATGCTCCTCCTCTTCCATCGCATGGAAACCATTCGTGTGGCCATTGGGCACCGCCCCCGCCCTGTTGTGGCCATTTGCCAGTCCGCTGCAGTACAAAAATAAAATCAGGTGCAATCTGGTCATCAAAAGCCCTTTGTGCCCTTTCCCATCAGAACCAGACCACGCTTACTTCTAGACCAAGCTGAATAGCGTGTCTTCAACTTCTCACATGCCAAATGAACCACTCCATAGGAACGAATGTAAAACTGCACTGACATCATAGAGACAACATACAGAGAGGATACAGAAAGGATCATTAGAGTGTGTGAGTCAAAACACATCTTTGACATCTCATCAGTGAAGGTGCGGGTTTGGCTAGCCAACAGCAGTTGTGTGCATGCATGCCTTCACAGCGAAGCAAATCATTCAATGCAGTCGTCCATGCTGGATGGAAGCGTAGAAGGTCATACAGTCGCTGCCTTCATCCTTGGCAAAAGTCCAACAAGGCGCGCATGCCAAGAGTGTAACTATACGCTGTCATGTCCTTGTGGTCCGTTCTGGGCCCTGATTGTCCATGCAATGCATGAGCTGCTCACCTTCCATTGATAGCTGGCAAGGAATCTGCTCCTGCGCCATTCTCTGCCCTCAAGTGCTGCGCCTCTGCCTCTGCTAGCTCTTCATCATTCTGCAGACCGAACAACAACAGTAAGGGTCACAGGGCAGCCACAAGATTGGATTGCCACATGAAAGATGCCAGTGCACGTTTCCATATTATCAACTACGGCCACTTTCCAGTATCGAAGATTTCCAGTGCCTTGCATAGTGCTGGAGCCACAACAGTGGTTTCACATCCTCAACCTGCCAAGTCCTAGGTCAGTGACCTTCCGTGCAGACAGGATTTGATAACATTGGACTCGCTCCATAAAGTTGGATGCCAATCTATAAAATGAGATCAGAGTAGCGGCACTGTCTCAGTCGTGTTAAGTTGGCTTGATGGGAAGTTTGCGTGCTGTAACCCCTGCTGTTACTACAGCGAGGAGGGAGAACTTGCATGGGCTATGGAAACAAACGTCCACAAGCTAATCGTGCAAACACTTCATTTTAAACGCTACATCGGCAGGTCTCTCCACAAGACAGCGAAGGATTGCGAATACCTTTGGGCCTAAGGAAAAGGCGCACCTTCTCGCGCAGGAGCGGCTCAGTTGCCGAACTTGGCAAGACGGCACCGAGTACGTACGAGGGAATCCCCCAGATCCCTCGCACGATGTTCATGCAGGGCTAGAGCAGGCCCTGATTACCAAATGACTACACTACAAGGGAAGCGACGATGTTCTTACTACTTCACCATAGCAGCACAGATCACAGTCTCGGGGCTTGCAATCGCTTGCATAATTCAATCGTTGCTCTAGGCGGACGTCTATGAAGCACTTTTGAGTCTTTCTGTTTTTGGGCAAGCTACGGAGCGACGAGAGCATCTTCTTAAAACGGCACGTGTGATTATTCGTTTGCACGTGCAAGCGACCCGCCCGATTCACCCTATGACTCAGCTCTACCCCAGGAAACAACACCTTTGGTGCATCGGCGATCAACCCGGACAGAGGCCAGCCTTGGCACGTCGTGCCACCAGATAGTGGTTATGAATGGCCAGGAGGGACCAGGGATGGAAGGCAAGGAGGAGCTGGTGAGCTCTTGGCAGGACCTGCGTGGGAGGAGCCTGCTGACAGGGGAACACAAGTTCGAAATCATCGCCGGTGGCCGCCATGCCGACGTCGTGGCTTTGGACGGCGGAATGGAGGCCTTTGCCGCCCTGTCATGCGTTAAGACAGACGACCATCACGCCGGCGGATTCATGACAGGTGCGGTACATGATCGCACCCGTCGGTTGTGGGGTGCCCTGCCAAACGATCACGCTTTTTTTATATAGCTCAAGTGCGGAGGTACCCCTCGGTGGGGGAAGCCGAATGCTTTGCCCAGAAGCGTGGCAGGATGTCAGCGCCGTGGGAAGACACCATGCAAGGCAACGGGCGGGGACTTCACTTAGCAGTGCCGTCATGGGCAGCTTACAGTAGAATAGGCAACAAGCATAGCAAAATCATTGCTTCCTCCACTGCGGATTAGAAGCTTCCTTGCTCTGCGTTGTCGTGCAATCAGCTGTTCTGAAAAAGCAAAACACAGTGCGATACCAGCCCACCTCCATAGAAAATCTCAATCTGTGCATGCTTCTAAATTCTCTGAACTGTCTGTCGTGGTGCATGCAGTTAGCAAGGGGGCCACAGGATCGAGGGCTTCTGAGGCAGCCAATCCCCAGCAGAAGGTCCTGCATGCTCCCGAGAGCTTGCCAGACAGCCCCAAGTCCACCAACGAGCAGGTCTGCTTCGACGACGAGGAGGCAGAGCTGCTGCCTGCGACGAAGCCCATGCAGTTCGAGGGGGCAGACTGTGTCCATCCCACCAGGCCGCAGGAGGCTGTCGAGGCAGTGCCAGAGCTGGAGGAAGACAATGACGCCGAGCATGAGGCCTCCAGCCTAGCTGGCTCGGTGAGTCCCCGCCTCTGCCACAAGTGGCATGCTCAACGGTGCACGCATCTCTCCATTGTCCAAATAGCACATGCGCTGCTCTTCTGGCATGCTCTGTGTTATGTGCTGTGCTGTATATCGATTAGCACTTGCTGACCATGTACTGAAAGATATTGTCTTGTAGTCTACACTCACATATATTGCTTGGGAGAGCAGTGCAGTTAATCTAGCATATTAGTGACTCTCCCGGGCTAATGCATGCACTCCCCTCCCCTGGCCTGGCTGTGCATGGAGCAGCTGACAGTGAGTGCATGCCTGTCCCTTAGGCGGCTATATCAGGCCTGTGCACGGTGCTCTAGCAGCTCATTTAGACTGTGCGTTGCCTATGCTGCAGGATCACGAGTACGCCTTCATCTTCGAGAAGCCCCTGTCCAGCCTGGCAGTGGACATCTACATGCAGGATGCTCCCGGATCGGTGCGCTAACTCTCGGCACACGGGGATGGCATGTTTCGCGTGGAGGACATTCATCAATCTTCTGCAAATTGCTTGCACGCCCTAATGGGACTTGATGTTCTTTTGACACAGTGCTTTCTATCGTGGCAAAATGAGAGCAGACTTGGGACTTGTGTAGGGGCGTGATGAGAGCACTGTGATGTCTTCTTCCTACAGGGACGCCCTTTTAAAGTGACGCTCCTTGTGGCGGGGATAGATGTGTGACGAGTCACAACTGTATAGTTGCCTGGTGATGCCCTGCAAGACAGACCTGTTTCATGGTGTCTGTCTTCCAGGGCAGCAGGCGCCCGGGCCTGGAGACAAGCCTGGAGGCCAGCCGTCAGGCGGCACTGCCTCCCACTTCGCTGTCAAAGTCCCAGGAGATGATAGCACAGGGGCCGCAGCCCCCAAGCCCGGCCCCTCCAGCTGAGCTGGCAGGGGCCCTCCAAGACAGCGCCGCTGAGGGCGGCGCGGTAGTACCCAATGCACCAGGCTTCAGAATGGATGAGGACGACTCAGCAGCAAAGAAGCTGCCTGCAGCGCAAGACGCTAAACCAGTACTTGATGAATTTGCAGAAAGTATTAACAGCGCACAGGCACCAACCGAGCATGCCGCAGGCTCGGTGGCGGCGAGGGCAACAGTGGAAACAGCAGGCGGCAATGTGAGGGGCACAGAGGGGCTGAGGGATATGGGAGGGGCCAGGGAGCCAGTGATGGCAAGTGGCGGTTTGGCACGAGCGTGGCAGCGCAGTCTGGACGAGGTTGGGGTCATCCCGGGTGGCCGCGCGGCGTTCGGCGCGCCGGCCCCGGCGCAGCGGCCGCAGGCTGGCGCCGAGCGGCCGGCGGCGGCGGCGGCGGGGATCGGCCGGGCCCCTGGCGGGACGTCGGTGCGGCCACTGCCGCAGCTGCACGCACAGACGGCCGCGCGGCGCGCGGCGGCGTCGGACGCCCGGTTGTTCCCGCGGCTTGTGCTGCGGCGGCTGGAGGCGCGCGCGATGCCCGGCAACATGCTGGACTGCTTCGACCGCCTCTGGCACGGCGGCAGCAGCGTGGTGGCAAGCCAGTCCTGAAGTGTTGTTCTGTCTCGTCTCGTGTGCTGTTCTCAAGCAACTGCCATGTACATAAGCGAATCGGGGTCCCTCTCCCCATGTTCTTTGGCAAATGTTCCACGGGAAGGAATAGGGTGGTTAGGTTGTGGAGTGTTCTGTTGGGTGTGTCTGAGGTTGTGATTGCTGCCTCTTCTAGATTGTAATTTCTGTGTATAAAAGACAAGCTGTGCGCTGGCCTCTGCTGCTGCGCAAAAGTTTTGATGGTTGTGTACAATCCCTGCAGGCTGCAGTTTTTCTCCTTTTGTACATTACGTAGCTGCAGGCTGCAGGCTTTTAGGTGTGTTTGAGACTGTTCAACATCAACCGGGTGCTTGAGCAAAGATGTATCTTTGAAAATCACAGACCGGTGTGTATCGGCTGCAGCAACAACTAGTGCACAAACTTGCAGAGAATTGTAATATTTGGATTTGACGCTTGCACTCCGTGTCAGTGGCTCCGGAAATACACTATGATCATGGAATGCTAATGCTGGGAAGGATCTAGATCTAGACTCTAGATCTAGACTCTAGATCGGATCTACTGTAGGACATGTACATTAGGGTGTACACCCTCAGGCTGATAATCAGGAGTGAAAACAGAATGTCGCGTCATGGCCATGTCTTCGTTGTCCCATGTAGGTTTTGATCATGAACGCGCCTCGAGTCACATGCATGTCAAATCAGCTGCCAGCTGATCAGTGATCCGATTAGATCACCAGCATAAAATTCTTACTCGGAGCACGCGCATTTATACTTGAGCTTGAACTCAAAATTTCGATAAGAGATTGAAAGACGGATTTCTACATTGTAGAACTACAGTGGCTGCACTTGACACGACACGTAAACTTAGATATTGCGCCAGCACTGGGGCAGTACAGATCAGATTTCAGCCCCAAGTTCCTAGGACTCTTCTGCTCTTGTCATGCTCTCGGCTTTGCCTCGAGAGAATATACACGCTGGGTTGGGAGAGGCGTTTTTCGCAACTTCGAGACAAATGGTGATCTCACAAGGAATTGTAGATCGAAGAGGCCAGCAAACGAAGCGATAGATCGATCTTGAGGAGCGTAACTAGGGACAGAGGGGCAAGATTGTAGAGGGAGGGCGTCCGGCATTCTCTCTCCCAATGACCGGTGAGGCACCCCACTTTGGACGCTCGCAATCACGGCGCCAATTTTCGAGAAATTATCACTGTAAACGTATAGAATCGTTGAACACAGCTAGAGCGGTGCTGGAGGGATGGACATTTGGGCATCTGAGTATAGTGGGGAGCGTTTAGCTGCAGGGGACTTCCCAGGGGGTCGGTGTAAGCGCCGGTCCAGTTGTTCAGGTTTCCGAGCTCCATTATTTCACGTTGATTGAAGCGTGTTAAGTGCCGGAGCGGGCGCTGATCGTCACCTGTGCCAGGTTCTCGTCGCTCTGCTTATTACAGGATTGTTGGGACCGCCAAGTCATGGCTCGATAGGCGCCCTTCTGGGATCTGTTGTGCAGCGCAAGCAATACATCGGTGTGCCTATGTGCCGTGGCCGCAGCGAACTATATGTTTAGGCGACGCTCACAGTACGATGCTGACTGTAATATACATCCGGGAGCAGACTTCCTTTCCAAGTGTAGCTGAGCCCTATCTTTTCATTGAAAGACGTTCTTTCTGGGGCGCTATCAGTACTGCAGTGGTTGTCGTCCATATGTTCTGGAGCCATATGACCTTGCGCTGCTAGTCGCGCTGACCTGGGGATGAGCCCAGCCTGCCGCTTTACTGGCAAATGCGCTAATGTTTCTAAGCTGCGTCGGAACCAGTATGGATCATATCATATTCTTCATGTACTGACGTCATTTCTGAAGTTCTCCGTGGAGTGTACGAGCAACCTGCTGTGTGGGCCCTATCTCATCAATCTACCTTAAGTTTGAGTGCTAATTTACGTCAAACCTGATCTTTACACGTATCTGCCTTAAAACTTGAGATCAATAGAGCCATTAGACGCGTCCACACGAGACAACTGCCCGCTCCACTCCACACTTGGCCAGGTGGCATGAAGTACAGTTCCCACTTCAGAGGGCTGCTTCCTGTGCCCCTGCTGTGCGCACACTCACTGTAGTAGCGCAGTACAGGACACCTGTGATGTCCAGCTCGGGCTCAGGGATGCGCGGAGGCAACTGTCCGAGGCAAGGAAGCTGACAGCTGGCCTTGCTTGTTTTGCAGGGGGCTCATGCGCAGTGGGCCTCGGGGAGCTTGATCAGCCGGGGTTGATAGGCAAGGGAGGTCTACCACAGCAGCAACACCATAATCATCTCCATCACATGCAAATGGCACAGCAGCCACTGCCGCCTGTGCGCACAACCCTGCCCGCTCTGGCAGTCCCTGGGCAGGTGTGTAATCTTTCCTGATCCTTAGTCATGATAGCCCTGTCAAATATACGCTACCAGGCTGCAGACTGGGCGGCTGCTGGTAACCAGCGCTGCTGACATCAGCGCTGACAATCGGCCAATGCGCCGCTGACATCACCGCGCAGCTGGAATGCTGACTGCAGCATCCTACGATTCAGAAGATTCCTTTGCCAGTGTCTCTCCAAGCAATCGCACAGCGGGCTTTGTTAATTTGTGCAATGGATGCAGAAATCTGGACTGGCAGCGCACGTGCAGCCTCAAGTTTGCGCGGTCGGAATGGTGTGCCAGGTTTCTGGTCTCAACAAATGCCATTAGGGCAGACCAAGGGCAGGCCTTCAGTGCCAGACAGAATATGGCAACAGCGCAGATCAATCACCTGGCAGCAATTGACACTGCTTTCTTGGTACAAGCTGAACGTCAGCTTTGAATTCAACACCTGCAGGAGGCGACCAGTTCGCGGTCGACGCTGAGCGAGGGCGACACGTTTGAGCCGGGCAGCGGGACGGCGTGCAGTTCCCCCACAACGCCCCCCTGCTCGCCACCGGCATACCCCGGGTCCCCCCCCTCGGCTCCGCGCAAAATATCCCCCGGCAAGCTCGCGCCGCGGTACACGGGGGACGCTGCGAGGAGCCTGCTAGGTGCGTGCGCGAAGAGCACAGATAAGGGCAGCAGCAAATGGGTGTCTTAGAAAGCATGCACTGTCAGTCCCTTTTTTTTGGTCGGTACCTCAGGTGGAGACCTTGTGCCAGTGCTACTGGATCCTTTTGGTGACACACCAGTTGACGGATCTTGAACGTTGGATACCTGTGGCTTTGCTGTTGTTATCAGATATAGCATGTCCACTCCTGGCAGGAGATGCCACTTCACGGGGATGCCCCTCTGATCTATGTCTTCTTTGGAACTAATTTATCAAAAGCTTGGGTTCAACATCTGACGAAGGCCCATCTTTCTGTAGGGCCGCTGCCGACGAGGCGCGCATTGCTACCGGCATTTGACGCGGCGGCCGGGGCTCAGGAGGGCGCGCCCCAGGACGTGCAGCCGCCACAGCAGCCGGGAAGAAATGATGTTCCCTCCGTCTCCAAGCGTCTCGGTGAGACTCTCGCCATGAGAGTGAAAATGTACTGGATTCCTCTGATTTGTGTAGTAGCCCACCGTTATCCCCGTTGAAATTTGCGCCTTTGGTCCGGGTACTGGCTGCTCTGGCTGGGTGACCAGATTTCTATTCTGTGCTGAATTGAATACCAGGTGTGTCAGAGATCCTTGCGTCCTGACGAGATGGCTAGTCGAAATTCATACGCTGACATGGTTTGAGTTGCTGCAGGGCAAAGCAGCACGCCGACGCATGGAGTGCCAAAGCGGACGCGGAGAGACACTGAGGATGAGTCACAGGGCGAGTCACGGTGACCAACGGCGGCCAGCACCCACCACTGGAGCTTCTTGAAACAGCTGTACTGCCGCAACGTAAGCTCTGCACTGCTCGTCACATGCGCACAGTCGCGCGGACGTCCAGTCAGCAGCTGGAGCCAAAAATGCTGAAATTGCAAGACACTCAGTGGGCTGCGGGGCTGCACTCCACACAACGTACGAAAATTTTCTCTCTCCGGGCGGGCAAAGGAGAAGGCAGCGCCTGTGCCCCTTAGTCACCAGTCCAGTCATCCGCTGTACAGTCAGCACCCAGCGTTCTCGGCAGCACTGATTGACCCTCGAGAAAAATTTTGCCTCTGCCCGCAAAGGGGAAAATCTGCTATGCATGCAGAGTGTCACCAGGAGAGCTTGTACAATACCGTTGACTCAATGCTTGCGTTTGTTGCCAGCACGCCAGGGTGCAATGAGGCTGTGCAAAGAAATGGGGAAGATCTCTGAAAGACATCCAGTTGCTAGGTCTCTGAAAGGGGCGCGCGCCGCCTTCCATAGGCGACAACGCGAGGGCGAAGGGTTCCTGGCAGCAAAAACAGTTTTTCATCACATGTTCCCGCTCTGTTGCACCTCCGCTCAGACATCCAATGCATCCCATCGCTCAGCCGCCTCTTTGGCGCTGTTTTGGGGCCTGCTCAATTTTTGGCATTTTGCCTGCAGAGCCCTATGCACAGTCCAACGTTAGTTTCCCAGCGAGGCACAGGTCAGACACCTGAGTAAGGTTTCCCTGTGCCGCGTCCCATGTGTCAAGCCCCCCAGCATTCCATTAATCACCCCCAGAGCAGGCGCTTCCTGGCCCCCGTGTGCTTTGTGCCCTAGAGGGGCAGCAACCTAGATTGCAGCCCTGGAAATATAAACCCAGACAAGGTGACAGGGGTGCATTCCTGCTGACTGTGAGCATCAGGAATGCGGCCCCCGGCACCGAGAAAGAAGGACACGCAAGGAATGCCTGTGTGCCATTAGTCATGCCTGTTGTGTGCACAGTTACCACACTTACCTTTTTATCTCTCTCGAGGTTCCTGTTGAGCCGTTGCTGACTATTGTTACCCAATGGTCACCCCTTAGTGGACCATTGGTTTTGGGAGGTCCTGCAAGGTGCCTCTCATTGTCCCTTCAGCGGGTCTGCCGATTCGATGACAGGCAGTACTGAGAGCCACCACATGATCATGACTGGCTGCTGTGTTGTGAGATTGCTTTGCTAGCTGTCTTGGTAAGCCCAGTGCGCTCCCCAGGGAGCATGCATGGGATAGGGCCACATCATGCATTTGTATTCAAATTTAAATTCGAATCAGACCCTTCTCCAGAGACTGAAAGGGGGGGACCGCAAGGGTCCATCAGGGGTTAAAAGGCATGTTAGCCAGACAGCACACATCGATATCAATAGTGTGATCGTTTTGTGTGTTGCAGCATTACTACACATCGATATCAATAGGTTGGGCCGAGGACTCTCGGTTGCCCTTTCGTGGCAGGAGGTTGTATGACAATATTGGGGCTGCAAAATGGGCTGCTGATGAACAGCTGAGACAGAGGTTCAGACCTGTGCTGAGGGCTACGGCAGCAGTACTGTCATTGCCCGGCGTTTCTGCATGTCCATTGCACAGTTTCTTTTGTTCGGTGAGCTATTGCTCCAGTGGAGCAAGGCTGGGTCTCTTCAATTGAGTCACTGAGGTGTCAAGGGCACGAGATTGGCCACATGTGTACTTTATAATGATCTGACCTGCATTTTTGAGCAGCACACGTGATGCCTGTGAGACTGGTATTTTCTAACAACCTAGGACCGCATATCCCTGCCGATTAGAGCTGCGTATTATTTGTGCGCGTTGGATGTTGTGGCATCCAGAACTTGCGCGTTGTGGCATCCGCTCATCATGGTCTGATCTTGGTTTTTTTGTGAGGCAGTGCTGTTTGTGTTGAAATAATTTGAATGCAATGCTGAGGATGTTAATAGCCATGCACCATGCATGTGACATGTTCTATTATATATATGTTGAATAAGGTACCAGCTGGTAATAAAGCTGTGAAGTTTTGCCAATACTAAATCCCAGCACATGCTGTCCAAGAGCTCGACCAAGATCTTCCACAACAACTGCCTTTCACTCGTGATGACAACCATCCTTTATTAGTACATAATGAACCTCCTGAGTAGCCTTCACTTCAAAAGGATCAGAACAAGAAATTGCTCATGCCAAATATGATCTGTTCTTGTCTTCATGCCGAATCCTTTCCCTTTCGAGTCTAAGGGAGAGGTCTTTGTTATCTTGTTTACAGCGAGCTCGTTCACGGGAACAAAACACAGGAAGCCTTCAACTGCTTGCAAGCTGTTTGGAAGCAGAGAAGTCAGTTGTCTCTGACACTTGCTCCTTTCTTTCTGTTGTGCACAGATCCGGTGAAGCAATATGCTCCCAACAGACCACCACGTCAGCCGCGGCCGGCAGCGGCCTTTTCCGCCATTGCATCAACTCCCGCTCACTTATTTCGGCCGGTCCATGCCTCCTGCGAGCCCTGTTGCCCCACAAAGCACAACCCATCAGAAAAGTCTCTGCTTGCTAATAAAAAGTTGCTCCTCACCCGTGGAATCATTTCATTGTTGCCGCATGATCTCCACTTGCAAGGGATCTCTCTCGTCTCTGGCTCTCGCTTTGCCCAATTTGGAATTCTCTTCTCTGTACAGACAGACATCCTGACCCAGAGATTGTGGAGCATGCCAAATGCAGGCCCCCTAAAGCAGGGCAATATAGGCTTCCAGTCTCCCAAGAAATGACTGCTTTAAGGCAGTCACGCAATCTCACGCTCCCAATGGATGCCCACACAAGCCCAGGGATTGTGCTAGGCAATTAGAGAAAAGGCCATGCTGACATGAGAGCAGAGCGAGTGCTAAAAGCAAGGAGGAAGGGCTGTCTCGCAGTGAAAATGGAACATGTGAGTCATACAAGACACCTCCGGCCCAGGAGCACGCTAGGCAGCTGCCTACCTGCCAATGCAGACTGTGGGGCAGCCACGGCCTCGGCAGTAGCTCAGCACAGTGGCAAAACCCATGTCGCAGGACACGATTGCCAGTGCTACATCCGGGGAGCGCTCATTCACAATGGCTGTCATGTGCCGGATGATTGCCTGGTCCGCTGCCTGCCTGAACATCACAGTTTCCAACGTCCTGAGCACAATGGTGCACTGCATCATGTGCTGGAAAACACCAGTTGATGAGCTTCCAGACAACGTGATGACAGATAGCGTAATGGCAATAGCTTGTCAAGCATTAAGGCGCGATTATTCTGACAAGACGGGCCGTGTATGGAGAAGGCAAAGCCAGATGGTTGCTGGTACCTGCGGCTTCCTACTTGCACCATTTGAACGTTTGGCACCCTTTTCAAAGTTGAAATATCGCTCAATTTTAATGTCAATTCTGTGCCGTATGCTAGGATGAAGACGTCGGCTGCTGTCAGCTGGTGTGTCTCGACCGTTCCAACAGCCGATGCTGTAGCAGCCTGCCATTGTAAAGACCCCAGTGAGGAGTTGCACTGGGGCTGTTTTGTTTTTGAAGAATTTGGAAAGTCTGCTATTCCAATGCATGTCGGTCGGTGAGTTGTTGTGAACCTTCAAAGCTTCGCAGGATTGCTCCGTTCTGATTTTCTTTGGCCCGATGTTATCGAGATCCCAGAATACGATGCATCGAGCCGCTCTGATGCCAATATTGCCTGCAGTATGGCTGAGCGGGTATGATTGGGCCCGTATCATGCATGAGTCCCTCCGGCATGGGCTAAGCCATGCCCTTTGACATACGAATGCCTGAAGGCATGGAGGCTTCAAAGGCCATCTAGATCGCTCTAATAACTTTGTCGTCTTTGTGTCAAAGGAGCAAGCTGGATTGCTGGAAGAGGTCACAAGAACCCCCATCAGCCATGCAAGGTGCCACTAAAAGCACTTGAAATTTACAAGTTGGATAACATTTACAGGTGCTGATGGTGATCACCGTATTGTGCAGTATGTGAAAGCCTTGTCTGTGGACAATAGCAGGGTGCGGGCTCATGCCTTCACCTTGTGTTGGTGTTGGGGTGGATTGCGCACTTGGGGTGGACCACTCAGGCCGGTTGCAGCTGCCCGGGAGTTTCAAACTGCTTGCAATGGACGAGAAAGAATCTGCACCGTTTCAACACACTTTCAAGGAGGTGACAATCTATCAGCTGTCTTGCCTGGAGAGCATCAATCGCAAAGACGGCGGTGTCAAGCAGCAATATCGGTTTCCCCCCCTTGGCGCGGTCTTTTCCTCAGCCATCTCAAGCACCTTGGCACGGTCAATCTGGATGCCACTATTAGCATCCACATTTATTACGGTATCAGCAATATCTTAGGCCAACAGAGGGTGGGGCCGCACCGATCGTGAGTGTCAGCTTCCTGTTCCTGTCAAGAAGATGGAACCCTTCTACATAGCCGTTTTCGGCGCCCTTGCGGCGATCGCAGCAGTTCTGGAGTTGACGAAGAGCAAAAGCACCTCGACTGACAACACCAGCAAAGAGTTCTCCCGGTTCAGGAGTAACTACGTGCTTGTGTACTCGCTCATGATGGGTGCGTTTTTCTGAAAGACCACCCTCTGATCAGACTGGAAGGCGTCGCCGTAGAGGACATATAAATGCAAATATGCAGAAGGAACAAATGCACAATGCCCCAGCCGGACAGTGAATAAATTTGGAATGAGTCATATCCCCACCCAAATTGCAAGTTGGCATCAAGGCTGGTCATTTGTGCCTGCTATTTCGTGAAAGAGTCATCCCGTCAGCGTCCTTGCGTGGACTTGCCATCATTATGGCGATCTCATGGGTGAAGGCTGGGTTCACACATTTGCTGTGCCAGTGAATGCTTTGCTGTTTCAGTCATGCGCAGCTCCTCTGACTCTATCATGACAACCAGGATGAGCAGGCCTTCAGAAAGTTCTAACACAACTCATCTCCTCCTATCGGGCCCTTGTGCCGACCCGTTTTTAAGCTTTTTTCTCGGTTTCAGATCTGCTGCGCTGACATCAATTGTGCATCTTGCGTGCAGCTGGCGACTGGCTGCAGGGCCCCTATGTGTACGCGCTGTACCAGCACTACGGCTTTGACCGCAGCGACATCGGCCGCCTTTTCATTGCGGGCTTTGGCTCCTCCATGATTTTCGGCACCATCGTTGGCTCCCTTGCTGACAAGACGTGCGCTGCCTTCCCCTTTCCTTGAATCTTTGGGCCGGCCTGGGTGGAACTCATGCGGGAGGTTTGCTGTAATGGACACAGGCTGACTGTAGCACCTTGCTTGCGAACAGGCTCCAGCTCTATTGTTGCCACGAGGGCATGGTGAGAAGTTACTATTTTTATGTTTAGTACGGTGGATCTCGGGCATTCATCGTTGCTCTGTGCTGATGGGCTTTGTCCCAAGCGGCAGAAAGTAACGTACCAGCATACCTCTTATTCCATTAGCACATGAAGGCTGGAAGCAGCGTCGCCGTCCAATGCGCAGAGACCGCCATTATTTATCCTTCAGCATTGCTTTGCATTGCTGTGCCCAGCTGGCGGGGGCGGTGTAACACTGAGCACCGTGCCCACGGTTGATTGAGCCTTGCTTGGATCTGGCGAGTCCATCATGGGGTAGGATTTTGGCAGCCTTTTGTTGGAGCTTGTCTGCAGATGCACCTTGCCTCTTGGCAGGAAATGCGTGTAATATAAATTACAATTGCTTTGCATGCACTTCATTGAAAGTGAAGGGTGATGTGCTGTTTGGCAGGGGGAGGAAGAAGGCAGCGCTGACATACGTGGTGACTTATGTCATCGGGTGCGCAACAAAGCACTGGGATGTGTTTGGCGTGCTGCTGGTGGGGCGCCTGTTCTGTGGCGTTGCCACCTCCCTGCTCTACTCCGCCTTCGAGTCCTGGCTGGTCGCCGAGCACTTCAAGGTGTGTTTCTTGCACAGTCAGAAATAGGCATGCATGGCTGCGAGTGGAGCTTTGCCAGTCTTTGCCAGTATCCCAAGCCTCCACATACTGTTGCATGCAAGGAATGCAGAGTCTGGCCACCCAATTCGAGGATAGGCGTGTTTGCAAGAGATTCACAGAGTTACCTTTGTCCCCTGCACTACTCAAGCGGCACTGCGCTGTAAGAGGAGAGCTACCTGGAAGGGCAAATGCGACCGTTGTGCAGTGTATACAAAGGACAACACTACGAGGCAGCCCTTTCTCCATACATGGCGCTTGCACTGCCTTGCATGTCTTCACTCACCTTGGCTTATGGCATCATTGCCTGACTCACTGGGCCTGCCTGTCCTTTGCAGCGCGGCTACGATGGCGAGTGGCTGGGCGGAACCTTCTCGCGCGCAGTATTCCTGGGCAACGGCCTCATCGCGATTCTGGCCGGCCTCATCGCGCACTCCCTAGTGGAGACGCTCTCTTTCGGCCCCGTGGCGCCGTTTGACGCGGCCGCGATTGTGATGCTGTCGGGCGGAGCCGTCGTGGCCTTTTCCTGGACGGAGAACTACGGCGACTGCAGCGACCGTAAGAGCTTTGGCGAGCAGCTACGCGCCGGCGCGCACGCCATCTACAGCAGTGCGTGTCCCTTTTTCTGAAGGGTTCTGGGGTGTTTTAGGGCTGTCGTTTGCTTGACAGATGGTAAAAGCCATCTACAGCAATGCGCAGCCCCTCTAATAATGGGCGGTTTCTAGGGCTGTTGTTTGCATGTCAGATGGCAGAAAATGGCTCCTTACTGATGAATGTGTGGTTGGGCGATGTCAGTGTAGTGCATCTAAACGTCTGTCATGCTTTCTCTCGTTTCATGGTGCACACTTCTTCAAATGTGCTCAATTCTGCCTGTGTGAACCACCTCTTTCGCTGAGCCCTTCAAGGATCATGGTGACAGGTCCGTGAGAGGTACCAAGCACCTCATTTGTGTACGGTGGCTGAGAGCATTTCACTGCCGTTGGCCCTTCTTGCCGTGGCTGTGTCGCCCTGCACGCAATAAAAGCCTCCGGACATGAGGAAATAAACTAACTTGTCTCTGCCTCGTGCACGTGCAGACCAGAAGATAGCGCTGCTGGGCGCGATGCAGTCGCTGTTTGAGGGCAGCATGTACACGTTCGTGTTCCTGTGGACGCCCGCGCTCAGCCCCAAGGGCGAGCACCTGCCCCATGGCATGATCTTCGCATGCTTCATGGTGCGGACGCATGCCCTTAGTTGTCTCACCCACAACCCTGGATGTCCCTCACATTTCTCCTGCAAAATCACATCTGCGCATTGCACATCAGTCATGTGTGTGCTGTCTGTCCCTGCCAGAAGGGTCCTGCTGTCATAGTCGTTCATTCTGTGCGGACAGAGGTGACAAAGCATGATCTTCGCCTGCTTCATGGTGCGAGCCTTGCCCCAAATGGCCTGATGCTCATCAGGCAATTGTTTTCGTTGTCCTGCAAGGATTTCTGTGTAGGGCCTGTGCCCAGGCAGTGCATCCTCGAATTCTCAGCTATTAGCTCATCCGCACTCCACACAGTGGCTGTGGTGGCTGCTGAAGTAAACGGTGGTGCACACGAAATGCTCCCCACTCCAAACGGTCTGATCCCATGTATGCATCTTGATGTGACCTGGTGCCCATGCGGCGGTTGTGTGTGTCAAATTCCTTCTTTCCAGGCCCGTCGCCGATTTTGGCACATGTGTGATGCCCTGGCACATTGCCATTTTTTAGGCGCCCATGCTGACCTGACACGTTGCCTGTTTTAGCATCCATGCTGACCTTGCACATTGCCTATTTTGGCGCGCACATGCTGACCTTGCACGTTGCCTGTCCAGGTGGCGTCCATGGCCGGCTCGGCGCTGGCCGGGCGACTCCTGGCGCCGTCGGTTGGCAACATTCGCGTCGAGCGCTACATGCAGACCGTGTTTGCCGTGTCCGCCGTCGCTCTGTTTGTGCCGGTCATCTTCAACCGCACCCAGACGCCCGAGGCTGACTCCCTCAACGCCGACGCGCCGGGTGAGCGCTGCACTCTCACTTGAATGACGTCTGGTGGTGTAGACTGTGTAGGATTTAGTTATAATCAAATCATGTACCATGCAAGATGTGCTGTGATGGCCGGTGAGGCATTGGATCAGACAATGTCGGGGTGATGCCCTTCAGAATGACGTTCGAGGAAAGGTTCACAGTGTACGATATAGCGCGTCTTTTTTGACTGGCTGGCAGCTACAAGTCTGCCCCAGTGTCTTTTTACAGACAGGCAAGTGGGGCACATGCTGGGTGTGCTGTCGTGCTTTTACAGCCAAGTGCAAACTGCAAGAGGACCTGAAGACCTTATAAGCATTGCAGGCAAGGCTCACTCAAGCTGGAAGGCTGCTGGGCATATACTGTTTCGATTCTCGTTTTCAGGTTTATTCTTTGAAAAAGGCCGGCATGCGTGCGCGCAGGCATCTCGTGGGAGGGGCAGGTCCAGCTGGCGGCGTTCTGCGTGTTTGAATTCTGCGTCGGCCTCTTCTGGCCGTCCATGATGAAGATGCGCAGCCAGCACGTGCCCGAAGAAATGCGCGCCACCATCATCAACTTCTTCCGCATTCCCCTCAATGCCTTTGTCTGCATCGTCCTCTACAACGTGCGCCCTGTCTGCAGCTTTCTCCCTGCTGGGGCTTTCTCTCTCTCAAACACCATCCTGTCATGCACACCATCATAAATATGCTGCTCCAGGCTTTGAGGCCATGATGAGAGTAGAGTGCTGTAAACTCCTGGCAGCTCCTTGCATTTCTGTCTGGGGAATGATGATACAGTATGTAGTATCCTTTGATCCACGAATGATGAATCTTATGTCCTGTCCTAAGCAGGTCCTTTCGTCTCCTTGCGAAAGTGTTGATCAAGCAATCTTTGTCAAGCTGTTCAAGATGGCATGTCACCATGCCTGTATCAGCCTTCCTGCCGACTGCGAGAAACGACCTCTCGTGGGCTGAGATGTCTGGACATGATCTGCGACGCCAGTCGCATGCTGAACTTTTTCCAACGTTCTCAACGGTCCAGTGTCCTGGACTACCGTACAGGGTGTAAACCAATGATTGTGCTGCTGCAGGTGTCCAGTTTCCCGCTATCGACGATGTTTGGCATGTGCTCGGCCTTCCTGGCAGTCTGTGCCATCTGCCAGCGCCGTCTGGACCGAGTGGTGCACGCCGAGAAGGGCCAGGAGCTGGCAGACTCCAACGCCTCCCTCCTTGGCTCCAAATCCCTGCCCTCCAAGGGCTCCCCCGGGGGACTCGGCTCGCGCAAAACCCCCATCGACAACCTCTGAGGACAGGGTGGGAAACGCGGACCCGGACCCCTTATTAAGCAATTATTAAGGGTGTCAGTCACTGGCGGTGCGAACTACGGGGGTCCTCCCCCCCCTCGATGACCCGTGAGGAGGGGGGTGAGTCAACCTTGGTAACGCTTGCGTAAGGAGTCAGTCACGCGAAGAAGGCTGGGGGAATGCTGAGGAATCCCCCGACTTGCGCAAGCCCACTCTCGACAACCTGTGAGGAGGGGGTTCCCTTACTGAGCGGTGACTGAGGCTGACGGCCAAGGAATACCCCGGGGTCGCGCAAGACCCCCCTGGACAGCCCGCCCGAGGGAGTTCAGACACTTAGAAGAGCCTTAGTCAGCGCCTGGTCGGAGCTGGGGGATCTTGGGTGATGCGGTGGGCCCGTCCCAATGACATGAGGGGGGGTCCCAGCGGTAAGGATGCTTGCTCGCCAGCGGGGGGCCTTTCTTGGTCATCACATGTGCTGCGGTGGCATTGGGTGAGAAGTGGGAAGGTCTGGTGCGGAAAATGTGGAAGTGATTGCATGACTTCGGCCGGTGGTTGCCTCTGAGTGCTGCCGTCTTGGGCTGTCCCGTTGTTGCAGCAATTGGGCCTTGTCTGCTCATAGAACATACTCGAAGCGACGTCGCATATGTCTAGGAATTCTCTGTAGGAGAAAAAGCTGTTGAACCAGAAAATGATGTGAACACTTCAGCAGGCCACCTGCACTGGAGAATTGAATGCCGAGTAAACCTTATGTAAATGATCTGGACAGTTTTGCTGAAAATGTCAGCTGCAACGCCCTTTTGCTGTGAGAAGGACTTGTTGTGCATGCATGCGTACATAGCTGCGCAGCCCTGTTCAAGGTGACATGGCAGCAATCTAGCATGCTGATGTCAGCAGTAGTCTCAACTTGCCAGGATCACAAGGCCCAGCCTTGAAGAATGTGAGCATTGCAGCAGTCGATGTTTCCCTGAAGCACTTCCTTGCAGTCAGAGTGCTTCAGGGAAACCTTGGGAAGGATGCCTGAGAGATGAAGAGAGCCTGTGCTGCATTGTGAGCTGGCTGCATACTGAATACCTGTCCAGACAGCTATTGATGGTTTGCCAATTATCTGTGTGTAATGTCACCACAGGCTGTGAGTCAAAGCTGAGCTCTCTAAAGCTGAGCTTTCTGCAGACGTTTGCATAAGTCAAGTAGTCGACCGTCTATTACCAGTACTGATGTCAACAGCTGTTGGGAAGGACACAAGGAAACATGCCGACTGCTCTTTAGCAGCCATCTGTAGTGACCGGAGCTTGTCCCGCAGCCCCCAGCGAGCGGTAGCTGCCTGCTCGTTGCGCGGCACAGCACCTTTAAGGAAACCCATCAGCGGATTGGTGTGGCACTCCTCAAACTGCGCGTCAAGTATCAGCATCTGCTTGCTGTTCAGCAGGCTCCGACACACTGGCAACTTGTCCCGCAGCGCCCTGCCCGGCAGCAGCCGCCAGCTGCGCGGCAGCTGCCGCCAGGTCCCGGACGCTGGCCGCAAGGTTGTCCTTGGCTAGCTGCAGGAGCATGCCATTCACTGCCGCCCCCACATCCAGCTGCTTGCCACTCTGCTGCTTCTCCTGCACAGCGCAGTGTGACAAGCTGCAGTCGCACCGACATCATACAAGCATCTTGTCTGCAAGATAATGTTTGCTGCACCGCTCCTCTCCCACAGGGGGTGAAGCCCTGGGTTCACCACTCTATACACCCCAACAGATTGTAGCGCTGCAGCTGCCATCCTTGCTGTCATGCAAATGGCGCCTTGCGGAAGTACCACGTTGCTAATATCTCTACATCATTCGATGCCCACTCTTCGCACGCACTCCTCTCACATCCACCAGGGATACTGGATTGTTATCAGTGTCACTGAAAGCTTGAAATCACATCACTGTTTGCTGCAAACCAAGCTCGAGGCAGTGGAAGGACAAGGGGAAGGACTCTGAACAGCTGAAACTCAAGCCATAGTGAGGGAAGTGACCTGCAGCCAGTCCGCGGCCTGAGGTGGGATGAGCACTTCCACCCGCTTCTGCTGCAGCGTTGCACTCGCAGCCGCCATTGCCGCCTGCACTGCGCTCTTCGCCTGTTCTGGGCCCAGCTGCGCGCCAGCACACAACTCGATGAGCACTGGCAATGTGAAAACCACCCGGGTTTATTTGGTTGGCGACATTCTTTCAACTCGCCTCAGTGCAAGTCCCTCTAAAAGGCATCAGGGGACACGCATAAAAGCTCTTTAGAAGACGTCATGACAACAGTAAAGTCCGCTTCCCTATTATTAACGACCAGAAACAGATGTTGCAACAGGGCAGCTCTTACCGAGCGCATCCTTTCATGCAGCCCCTCTCGAAACCACTTCCTGTAAGCCAGATGAAAGTTGACTCATCCCTCATTCCAAAATAGGATGCGGCCGCACCTGTTTTTGCAGTCCCTCTTTCAGCGAATGAACCGTGTCTTTGTCCTCCGGCGGCGTTGCCTCCCCCAGCCCCACCACTTCCGCCCCTTTTACACCGTTTTCTTCCTCTAAACCCTCCCTCTCAATTCCCTCGTCCTCGCCCACCCCTCCCACACCACTCCCAACATCCCCTCTTGCGCTGTCGTCCCCTGCCTTGTCCCCTTGTAAACAAGGCCTCTGCTGTCCTTCACTATGACTATTCCCCTTTCTCTCCTCGCTGTTCTCCCCCTGAGAAACCCCTGAATCCGTATCCTCCCCCAGTACAGGCTGCCAGCTACAGCTGCCCTGATCTCCATCAACCCCGCTAGCCTCTTCAGCCTCGCTCGGCTGCAAACAGGCTTCAGCAGCGGCCGAGGCTTCACTGGCTGAAGCGGCAGGTACGCCCCCGGTGACGGGCGCGCCTTTACCAGCAGGGCAGGCATCCAACGGCGGCTGAGCTGGCGCTGACTTTGCGGCCGCCGCCTGATCAGGCGCGAGCGCCTTTAGAGACCCCCGCAGCCGCTCGGTGGCGTCGGCGAGGGTTCTGCGTAGGGTTTCCGCGGCCACGGCGGGGAGCAAAACCGAGGGTATGTCGGGGTGGTTCAAATCGTCGCCACCCATCTGCATGAGCCACTCCTCGTCGCTAAGGACGATCGCTGCAACTGCGCCTGCCGCCTGTGCGTTTGCCACCTGCGCATGCGAGCACTGCATAAGCAGATTGTCCTTGATATGGCCGCATTTGCCACACACAAGGAGATGAGTGCAAGCTCTGCACACTGGTTACTGCCAATAATTGACATTATTGCAATTGCAGTCTAATGATTCAAGGTTCCGAGCTGGATGAAGTGCATGCGGGGATAATACCGTCCACATGTGGAAAACTTAATGGCGACGGTGCTGCGGCATCTGCCAACAGTGGCAACTAGGAACCAGCAAATAGAAGGTGTGAGGCAATCAGGCTGACCTTCAAGGCAAACATGCAGCCGCCCCTCTCTAAGACGACCATGGAACCTTTGGTGTCCGGGCTCTCAGCAAGGCTGTGGCACCCGTCCGACGGCGATCCCAACACCAGGTCACCTGCGCAGCTCACGAGATTCTTACTATCTCTGGGTCCGGATTTGATCTGCAATGTGATCAGGACAATATGTGACACACAGCCCCTATACTTGTCGTCATTCAAGCTGGAAGTTGCACGTGGAAAGGCAGAAGCAACAGCTTAGTGGACAGACCAGGTTTGCAGTGCATATCATTTGCAAGCCGCACCGGCACAACATGCAATGCAATCCAGGTCTCTCCACCAAGCAGTCCAGTCAGCACTCGCCACACACATGCTGAGTGACGTGGCAGGTCTAAAATCGCACTTCCCGTTGGTGTAAATAATAACAACCTTAATGAGGAACTTGAGAAGCCCCGAAAAGCCATTTTTTCTAAGCTGAAAGGGCGTCTTGACCCCATGGTTTTGATCTGGCATCGGACTGTTTGATTGAATATCTAGGGCTTGAGTTGGAGAGCTGTTTAAGCCACGAGTTGCCGCTAACAATCCTAATCGATTGAACGGGCAAGCTTTGTCTCGCATTGGCAGCTCACCTGACACGAAACAGCCTCCCTCCATGCCGCCTTCACAGCTGCTGTCCAGCGCCGGTCCAAAGGATGCGCCAGCCCCTGCCAGAGAAAACTCCAATTCTTTCCCATCCGCCCCCTGCAGTGCGAAAATAGAACATTGATGAATGTGCCCTGATGCTCTGCTTTTCAGCTGAGTAGCGCTTTCACCCCAGGGAATATCTGCATCTGTCCATCTGTCTTCGATCTTGATGCCCTTATATGCACAGTTAACAAAATGTGCCACAAGTCGTCCTTCAACCAGCACCTCCCCAAGAAAGCAAGTCGCTGCTGCTGAAACATCCACGATCTGAGTTCCGCTGCACATTGAGTAGCAACTGGCATGCAGCATTAGTAATGTCAGTCTGAAACCCTCTCAAAGGACGCCACCTGGCCGGTGACGTGGAGCTCCAAAAAGTGTTCCGGGGCCTCTTCTCCAGCGGAGTTCCCTCCCTGCACCGCCAAATTTGTCGCCGCGGCATCCATCTGTGTGAACTGCACGATGACTGCGTCCGGTGGCAGAGATTGCATCTTTGCTGGCGGAAGGTCGGCCACCACTTCTAGGTGGTAGCATATCAGCTGGCCTCTTTCGTCCGCCTGCAGCGTAGTACAGTACTATATTTTCTCATCTATGAACTTTATTAAAAATGGTGTTAAAATGGAATTATGGTTTTTTGGCGTGGAGCGCTGGAATACTGATGCTAAAACACATCGTGCAGGCAGTTTCCCGCAGGTGATAGACTAGGCTTTGAAGCAGCCCACGGGCTCACAAACCTCGCTCTTTCGGGTTCCTGAGGGGTATGAGGACACAGAATGTCATATGGTGACGCCATCCTGATCTGTGCGCAGGCATAGCGCACCAGCAGAGCCCAACAATGTGACATGCAATGAAGCACGAAGAATTCCAATATCAATATATCAAGAGGCGCGCCTGCAGTCTGCAGAGGATTTGGCGCGGCGGAACCTGAGGTACTGCAGGCGACGTGCAATTCTCCCCTCTGCAGGCCGCCTCCCGAGCTGCACAGAGCACATGAGAGGTCGATAATCAATGAACATCCCTGTGCAAGGGCTTCCTATTTCACAGTGAGGCTTTTGCACCCCATGCAACCTGTAGCGTGATTCCTGATCGGACATCGAGACAGGGTCATCCCAGAATAATGTGAATGTGTGCGCTGCTGCCCCGAGGCATCCGTGATGCTAGCCAAGCTCTCTTTGATTGGCCTCTTTGCGCGAAAGGTCTTGCTTTACTCGCGACGCACGATGTCTTCTGGAACAGAATGTGCCAATACGGACATAGTTGCAAGAATGCATTTCTGCGCACCTGCTCGCGCGCGCATGTCAGCCATTGCGCGGGTGACAACTCGGCATGCGGTGCATTTTCTCCGTCGCAACAGCGCCGCGTCGGGGGCGGCCAGCGGCAGCAGAGGGAACGCCTCTCGCAGCGCCGCGTCCGCCGCAGCCGTCTCCGCCTGATTTTTGTGCAGAAAACAGATTTCTCAGTTCCCTGGTGTCTTACAAAGGTTCCGCGTATTGCTTATGGCAGGACTGTGCCAACATGTGCTGCATGTGCTGCGCAAAACGTATTATTTATTTATTTATTTTCTAATTTTTGTGTGTGTGTGTGTACTTTGTACAGCGCTAGAAATATGCGCATGAGGTGTAATGGTGACAGGCACGCAAAATCTTGGCCATACTTCTGCAGTCTTTGTTGCCAGAGAACAGAAGAGGGAAGCCAGATATTTGGAAACCCCTTTAGGATATCCTTCATGGTTCAGGAATATTGAAGGTTCTGGTGTAAGTATACTGGAAATTAAGATTGGAAACGTACCGCTGGGCGGGCCGCGCACAGCGCCGCGCAGTTTGTCGGCGTTGCCTCCGCCCAGGGTATTAAACTGACAATTTCTCCCACGCTTGTATTTCCTTTCCCTGCGCCAAGAGCATAGTAACCTTCATGGCCAGCAAACCCTTGATCTCTCCGTGAAGCAGTCCTCCATGCTTATCGCCTGCCTCAGTGTGATATTTGCAACTTCAAAAAGCAGAGCATTCCTGGATTTCTGCTACCTCAAGACACTGCCAGGGATCACCTATTAGCGTTCTGCCTCCTCCAACGCCTTCATTCCCCTCCGCATCGCCTTCCACACCCCCTGCTATAGCTCGCTCCCCCTGCCGCCCCTCAGAGGTCTTGGGCAGCCTATATTCCACCCCAACATCTCCTAAACCTCCAGGGGAGGCCAGCACAGGCAGCAGGTGGCCCTCGGTCGAGAAGATGTAGTGGTCCGGCAGCGCTGTGGCATTAGAATTCAGCAGATAGAGGTACTTGGTGGTCTCCGACAGAAAGAAGCTCTCCATCGTGTCCTCCAAGGCGCCTGCATGACATGAACGGAGTATTCATTAATTTTGGCACTACACGAGCACACAATCCTGCAGTGTGGCCAGGTCCAATGCAGAGAACAAGGTTTGCGGTCTCTGGTGAGCTCATCGTTTCTCAAATATGCCCAAATGTAAAGAACTTCTTTACATACTGCTTGACTCGTGAGGCTGCCGGAGAAACCCTCTATCCTTCCATCTATCCTCTATCTAACAGCCTGCCAACAGTCTTACCAAACCACAACACACCGAAAGACAGATGAAGCAGCTGGACTGACTGAAGCTAGTCATGAACTTCCCAGCATGCAGAGCGCGCACCCGTGGCCACGTCAGCTACGGAGGCAAAGCCGCACTTTTGCCGGTTGCGCTCGGCCAGAGTCGACTGGAACAAGCGGCCGGCTTCAAGGTATGCGCCGTCGCCCGTGGCCGCATGCAGCAGGTACGTGCTCTCTATCAGCTCCGGCCGCAGCGGGTAGCCCTGGCGCGGCAAAAAAGGAAAAAGGGCCGTTTTGCTTTGCGGGTGAGAGGGGTTGAACCGATAACTTCTGATGCATCACAGGGTTCACACAGATGTGTGACGCTGGCTTGAACGGTGAACTTATGCGTGCAATGCATGCATGCACAGGCTTGAGGAATGACCATGCAGGCTGACTTACTGTGTCATGCTCCTTGCACATCTAGATGCAGTGCTGCGATACTGTGTGTAAAGGCTTTGCAGCCGTGTGAACAAACGCTGTGTATTGTTCGGATAATAAAAGAGCAAGCTACAATCCCCATGAAGCGGTGCAACAGCACAGTAATCCGCCGGGTTACTGTCCACCAAGAAAGCCTCCAAAATGCACCCTCAAGAATTTTTCACAGCAAAGTTGCGTGGCCATAAGGTGGCTTTCAACGCACCCTCTGCAGCGGGTGCCGCTGTGTGACGCCGGCGTCAAAGAGCTCTGGCAGCCAGCCAAAGGTCTTCCATGCAGCCGTCCAATTGCCATGCAGCAGCGCAGCATCGTCTGTCTGGCCTGTGCACAGCAAACCTATCTTTTATATTTATGCTGGCAAGAGGATGACAAAGCATGGAGAGGGACTTCCTTTTTTATCTCTGTGTATAGGCAGCTGTGTGAAGGAAAGGCTTTGAAATTTGGCAAAGAAGAATAAGCGACGACAACAGCAGCTACAGATAACTTTGTATGAAGACATCACCGGAACTTTTTTTGGACCCGACTTCCTTTCCCTCATCTCTGCCTTCAATCGTGCCCAATATGCCTCAAAATCCAGCTGTTGCATAACTAAACGGGCATTAAATAAGGCCGCAGTAAGAGAAAATAAAGTAAATCGGGTCCCAGGATGTCCCAGGCAATGCAAGGGCAATGCATGCAGGTTGGGTTATCCCAGGCAGGGGTTACCACATCCCCTGGTCACATATACTGTAGTGCTCATTCTAAAACCCGCAACCCCAGCGGTGCGGCAAAGTCTTCAAAGCAACATTCAGGAATCTTCCTGACTCCCAAAACACCAGGGTCATGCTAAGTTGGGTTGCGCTCGTTGAGAAGTTTCCGAATCTGGTCTCAAAATCATTATAGGGTTTATGTTTCGGGAGGTAGGCTCTTATATATCCACCCTTTTTGGCCAAAAATGTTTACTGATTTCGGGTCTTACGATGTGAACTTCAGTAGACCCCCCTGTCCCCAGCAAAGAAAGAGGGGCGCACCAATGAGCGCCTGCAGCCCGGGCCAGAATGCTGACAGGGATGAGATCCAGGGCTGCATGACAACGCCGCTGTGCAGATGCACCTCCCCCAGCCAGCCGCGCGCGGCCCAGCCGGCATCAGCCGGGCGCAGGTGCCGCATAGCCGCCGCATACAGATTCGAAAACATGTTCAAATACTCCTCGTCTCCAAACTGGAGGTACGCCTGCGCAGACGGGCACACGACATGACAGTTGCAACTTTAAAAATCCTGTAGTGGAGAGGGAAACCCAATTCACATTCATGCAGCTTGCAGAGGTCCCGAACCGTGTCTCATATGCTCAGATGCAGCAATGGGACCATACCATACATCCGAGAAGTTTGACCCCTTGGCTGACTAATCTGCACCATTTTCATCAAACGATTTTGCCACTGAGGAAGCTCTGCATCCCTATCAAGACCCCTGAGTACTGAACTTGCAGCTTGTCCATGAAACATCATCCTAGATCAGGAAAGAGTAAATATTCAGGGCTTCACCTTGAGCAGGTACTCATAAAAGGAGTCCACGCCCGCGCCGATGCTGGCATCGAGTCGCTCCCAGTTGAGGCTGTCCACGTTCAGTGTGTTGCCCACCAGGCCAGTCGCCGTGCTGCGGATGCCTGCGCGAACCCAATCCTTGACGTTATTCTTCACCCACTTTAGCTTAGGGTTTAGGGAATATGGATTTAGGATTTAGGGTTTAGGGTTTAGGGAAGGGGCCGTTATAGCGATAATTTTTCACGGGGAATGCAATGGTGGATTTAGGTTTTAGGGTCGATGAAGGGTCGATAATTATATAAGACACAAAGTGTGTGAACTCTAATGTAAGACCCACCCAATGCAATTACTACTCCTCTGCGCTGATGCATTAGACACTGTCCATGCGGCTGATGCTGCGACTTAGGAGAGAGCATGCGCAATATTTGGCCAAACAGGCGTCAGCCGCATACAAAGTGCTTCACAAATACAGCTGAAGGTTGGTGTGCCCAAAGCTGCGCAAGTTCCACTGCCTTCAGCCAAAGGGCAGAAACCAAAAGATCTTACTACTTTCCCAACGGTTTCGATTGATTCAACACTTGTGTTGCATGTCTGACGGGCTGATGTGAGCACCCTTCAGCAGCGGTGAAAATCCGAAATCGTAAATGACCGTGGACATGGGAAATGCTGGGGAAATGGAGATACATGCCACCCACCATAGACCTGCCGGGCGGCATGCAGCGCCTTGTGCTCGTAGACAGGATTGCCAGTTAAGCGTGATAGAAGGCCGAGCTCCAGAAGCAGCGTGCCGGCACATGCCGTGCATGTGACGCGCGTCTCCCCGGCAGGCACGCCCTGCACGACGGCATGTGCGCGCATGTGAGCACATCGCGTCGCATCAAAGCACTTTAAGCCAGACAGGTGCGTGTTTAGATGCAGATGCACGGAAGACACCACGCAATGAGGGCATGAGGGGCTATGTCCTGTGCTCAACACTTGCAAGAAATTAAGTAATGGTCTTTTATTTCATGGCTATTGGTTATGTCTGTTTGAAGGTGCTCTTCCTGCCTTTAATCAACAGGTTGTGATACATAGAGTCAGCTGCAGCCGCAGAGAGAAGAGAGAGAGATTCAAAGGACACCTTTCTGAGGTTGACCCAGGACAGGGGGATCCCTGAGGGGGTCCCGAATGCCGGCAGCAGGCGGTCCCCTAAGTCTGTGGCCAGCCTAAGCAGGCCCCCGCTGTACTCTGGCATGATTGCTGCATTGCGCGTCAGCAGCACATGCGTTGACAGCAGGCCGCCTGAATACAACGCCAATCAAACCATCAGTCTGAGCAAGTGAATGTTTCTCTACTGTACCCAAACAGTCCACAGAAATTTCCGGCACAGCAGTGGTTGAACCCAGAAATTTGCAAGGATATTCCCACACTTTGGCTTCCCTTGCCGTCATGGTAATCGAGAATAGGCAGCACAACAGCATTTAGCAGGGCATATTTCTGTGCAATGTCACAATGAGAAGGAGTCATCACAGCAAAAGAAAAATTGCGACTTACCTAGCGCTCTGATGGTGAGCTCAAAAACATGCACCCGCTTGTCCAGGTCAAAGCTGATATTCTGCTCCAGCCACCTGACTGCCTCCACTAGCTGCCTCTCCCCACCCATCAGCTGCACAGCACACATGAACTTACTATTGTCTTTGTTGTGTCTTCCACCATTTTATCTTGAATATGCGACTCAACATTGGACTATGCAACAAAGTCTGCATGCATGCAACTTGCAAGCTCATTTCCAGCACTCCTGAGGCCCATAAGACAAACCCTGCCACCTTCGCCGTTGATAAGAAAAAGAATGAAGACAACATCACATTCTGGGCAATTTGAGTAGGCTGTGAGTCAGGGCAGTTTTCATTAGATAAAGGACCCTGGTGACTCACCAGCAGGGTGTCGAGGGAATCAATTAGGGTAATGGCAATGCCCCCCTGTGAGTCATGCCCCCGGCAGCTGATTGGCCGCACCTCATCCTGCCCAATGAGACATCCATCAATACGTGCTAATACATCCCAGAAAAACTGTATACCAATCTCCTTGGACAAAAGCAGCCATAGCTAGAGGGACGGAAGTGCATGGCAAGATGTTGCATGCCATGTGTTGTATCTGCGCCGTTGCTGAGAGAGCAGTGAATGCTACCCAGGTCCTCCAGAGAAGGTAGTGTATGCAAACACCTTCGGCAGGCCATGCTTGAGGTAGTTGTCAAAGCCGAAGAAGAACATCTCCCGGGCTTCATCCCTGCGAGACACAAGCGCATCATCAGCCCCATTAGCATGCATGCTGGTGGCATGGGACTGCTACCTACTTCCAAACCTGCAGTGATCGACTGCACAAGGAAAGAGAATAATTTCCACACAGCGATAGACTATGAGAGATATCTGGTAGCGCACCTCAGCGCTCGCTGCTCAGTGGGACCCACGGGGCCGCTCCTAGCGAACCACCTCCCCTGCCGCACAGAAATTGTTCTTAATGAGATTTTATAGACCCACATTCATTTCCATGACAGCTGTTTGTGCAGTCAGATAGGTCTTGATCTTCATGCAAGGGAGTGAAGATGCATATGCATGCAGAGTTGGTGAGCACCAAAAATGTGACTTGCCTCAAAGAGCCGGCTGTCAGATGTGCCATCCTGAGCCAGGGCCCATCTGCAGCTGCTGCTCAGCAGTATGCATGCCAGGAGGAACACCTTGGGACACGATTGTAACGAAGGTAGTGAGTACTTAAGCGTCCAGCAAAGTGCATTGATCGTGCACAGGCACTTCTTCTCACTGAAGGTAATGAAACATTAAACGCCCCAAGATCGATGCGCAATTGCTAGAACTTAACAACACAAGAGCGCTTGCGAACCTGGTGCTGCGCTGACGGAATTCTGCCGTTGAGAATGGGCCTGACAGAGAGCCCTCGCCCATATCCAGAAATTTGGGCAGCGCTCCATGGACGCAACGAGGTCATGTGAAATTTAATTTATCCAGTAGTCAAGCATTGAATGCTGAAGCTACATGACTTGCTGCCACTCAGCTTTAGCATCGAGTAATCCATGGATTCTATTTCATGATTCCGCAACGTCTACAACATGGCATGGCTTTATTTAATTTAGGTGCTTTTGAGCATTCTACACCACTGTAAAAAACACTGTGACATGTATAATACTGCATATCTCTGTCCAGCGCGCTTTTGGGCAGGAGGGCAGACCATAACAGGTGACGGTTTCGGGTCAACTCCTCAACTCCCTTTCGATTTCCTAACGAAATATTTGAAGCTTAGTATCTGCATCCATTAAGACGAAATACTTCAAGTTTAAGGTAAGTGCTCAAGGATCGGGACGAACGCATTTCCATCATACCTCCTGCATTGAGTTCATCCTGGCTCACTCGGCTCTGAAACACGCGTTCCATCCTCCGGAAGGGAAGAGCTGTTCTGGTTTTCGCAGGGCGAAGCCACTTCACACTACGGTCTACAATTAGTTTTAATGTATAAGACGGCTGCTTCATTCCCCATCACTACTACGGATGTGGAAGAAAACAACAACAATGTTTCGAGGCAGCCAATCACTTTGGGAAGGAGAGAAAGGGGGCTAGGCCAAAGTCAAGCCGACCAGAGCGCTGCCAAACGGACATCGGAAAGCGGTGAAGGTAAGCTGCACTTAACAATATTTGCTGCAAAGTGTGCATACTTTATGGAGCTCGTGCAATTCAACTCCTGTGCACGCGTCGCAGGTACAAGCAACACAGATGTGGGGGTCTCAAGCGTCACTGCCGGCAGCTCAGACACCAGAATGCACCTCAGGTTGTCAAGCAGCTCTCTACTCATGCAAAGCCTGTCAGCATCCGGAGGGCAGGCTCCGTCCTCCCCTGACAGCGGAGTTATTTTGCCTCACACCTCACAGCAGCAGCCCTGGCAGCAGCAGGGATTAATTTCCAGCCGGTCAATCAGCCTGCAAGCAGGCATGGGCCCTAATGCAGCAAACACAAATGCAGCAGCTGCCGCAGAAGGAGCTACCACCCCCAGACAGCGCCCCTTGTCCCAATTCCAAAGTCCCTGGGCACGGCCTTATCCTGCAGATGCTTCTCAAGACAGCGCTGCTAGCAACAGCAGAATCAGCTCAATATTGCCAGAGGCAGATGCTGCGGTGCAGACAGACTATGAAGATGGGAAGCTGCAAGAAAAGCAGCTGAGTGAGGAATTGCCTCATGTAAAGAGCCCGCCACAGACAGCCGTCCCCGAGTATTCCATTTTCTCCCCCACCCGTCAGCGCATGGTTGAGGAAATCCGGGGAGCGATCGCGCACAACCTATCAGGCACAGATGCAAACAGAACAGCCAACAGGGAGAGTGGTGTCTACAACAGTTCAGATCATAACGCGCCAAGTCATGAGCCCGAGGAAAAGCGGCGGACTGTGCTGTTTGGCAGACGCGCCGCAGCTTCCCTAGGTCCAACATTGGCGGCAGTTTCAAAATTGGTAGCGGTTTCAGAATCTGAGGGCGGTCCTCGATTGGCGGCGGATCCAAATTTGGCGGCGGGTTTGGATTTGGCGACGGGGCCAAATTTGGCGGCAGCCGATCGGCGCGACTCCCTTGAGCTGCTGCCTGATCTGGACGAGCTGCTCCCGGACGGTGACACCAGCCATGCATGGAGCGCGCGGCCTTCAAATTCCAAAAAGGAATTGAATCCACCCAAAGCCCAGCTTGGCAGCTTCACAGCGCGGTTGGGAGCAGCCTCATTCAGTCAGATGCTCAGAAGCAGCGCTGCAGGTGTGAGGGATGCAGGCAGTGGGGAGAAGACTTCAGCAAGCTCTGGCCATACCGTGGCCACTGACCCAGCGGTTGATTGGGCCACAAACAAAACTGCTCCAGTTGCTGCTGCAGAGGAGGAGAGCATCATACACAATGCTGTGGCGATCACTGGAACGGCAATGGTCAAGGCAGCAGGGGTCTCAGATCAACACGATGATAGGAAGGAAAGTGAGCAAGTGCCTGCACACAGCTTGTCCACGGATCTCCGCGGGGGAGAAGGCTTGCATGCTGATGAAAGCAGCTTGAAGGGGCAGCGCATGGATAGCTGCAGCGGCATGGAGGACAGGTGCAGGGAATTGGAGGGCCGCTTGAAAAGTGCAGAAGCGAGATGCGCTGAGCTGGAGGCTGAGCTGGCGAGGAAGGAAGCCGCCGCGCAGCTGCAGGCCTCCGAGGCGGCACAGCTGGCGGCCAGGTGTGAGAGCCTGAACAGGCGACTGGCTGACAGCGAAGCTGCCGCGCAGCTGGCACGCTCTGAGAGAAGCCGCCTCGAGGAGAGGTCCCAGAAACTATCAGCAGAGCTCGTAGGTATGGGTGCTGCGATGGAAGCTCTGAAGAATGATCATGCTGCAGCGAGGGCGAGGTGCGAGGAGTTGGAAGGGTTGTTGGTTGACAGGGAGTATGGGATTGAGCAAGCATGGGAAGAGCTGGGTTTGGCGCAAGAGCGCTGTGAGGAGCTGCAACAGAAGCAAACTGAGGTAAGATCTGCATCACAGTGACGAGCAAGGAGTTTTATCTGCCTTTATTGAACATGTAATGTGAATGCCAAATTTGTACAAAAAGAGGAGCTTTATACATGAGGGGGTGCTTGTCCACTCTATCCACAAAGTCCTCATTACTGCGCAAGAGGGTGGCATGTTCATGACTGAGCGCAAGTGCAATATCAGCGTCACATGCCTGCGCCTGTGGGGGGAATGGAAGTGAACTCAGAAACCTTGCGGAAATTCTCTTGCCTGTGCAACGTTGCATGAAGAGGCGTGCCCCTGCAAGTTGCATGATAGTGAGGTGAGTGTGGGTGCGCATGAATGGGGCGAGCAGGCAGAAGCCAGATCCGAGGAGCTTGCAGCAAGAGAAGCTGAGCTGGAGCAAGCTAGCAATTATCTTGAGTCGCAGCGCAGAACTGCAGACAAGGACCGGCGTGATATTGAGGAAAGACACAGGTGACACTCTTGGCACTGCCTTTGTGCATGAATAAGCTCCCTCTTGATTCTATCTTTTGATAAAATGTCGATTAGAACGCTGAGCATACAGGCACAGGCCCAGGACAGCCACAGAGAGTGCAGATATTTGCATAATGATTCTGTGTTGGGTAGCCAATTTTGGTCATTGCATTGTGAGATATCTCAGAGTTGAAGAAGAGTTATTGCCAACAGGAAGCTGCAGGAAGCTGAGGCAGCTCTGCAGGCGAAGGAGGATCTGTGGGCGGCGCAGCAGCCGCGCATTGCAAAAGAGATCAAACGGATGCGCACATTACGTCGCAAATTACAGACAGCAAGCTGATCACAAGCACTCGAGCTCAGTGGCAGGATTGTCGTTACATCACCGCAGCTAAACCCAGGATAATTGGTGTTAATTTGTACTTGGTTACTTTGTACTTTTTATCTATTACTAGTTTGAAGGCACGTTTTTACTGGCCCACTCTGCTTCAGCCGCAGCAGTCAAACCCGGCTGCACTGTCTGTACGCTTGAGGTTCATCAGTAATGATCTGGATTTGCGCATGTATAGGTGCGGCAGGGAACCCAATTGCAATTTCATCAAATCTAACCCACAGTTCTGCCTCAATGCATTTTAGGCACTTCAGGCACTAAATTAACATCTAATAAGTACTTCAGCCTTCGAGTTCATACTTCATTGCGTCCGGCAATTGCCTCCCCCATGCAAAGGGATATTTGCATTGGTCTTTATATATCACAATTTTGCATACCATCGTTTCCGGTGCAGCCATCCTGCAACTCCCATCCAGAAAACCACATCTGCAGCCGCCAGCGCCATATCGCGTATTGCCCCCTCCCCAAACACCCTTTTAAACGCCCCCTCCACCGCCGAGAGCAGGTGGACCTCCCGGTCCCCCCAATAAATCCAGGGGATCGCCTTCTCCAAAATTTCATCCCCGGCATAGACTGTTATGCTGTTCATGCCTAGCCACATGAAAGGCGCTGCTACTCTTTCAAAGATCTTTGTAGGTGTCACTTCTGTAAATAAGTATACGAGTCCCAGGAAGGCTCCACTGGAACCAGCTGTCAGCAGCACAAAACTTGCCGAGTACCTGCAGCCACCAAAGAATTTATCAAAAAGGTCTATTCTGAAACTCATTCCTAGTATATTTGCTGGAGCGCAGCTGCATTGCTGTGAAGGGGTGGCGGCTGACTTCCTGGCTTTACTCATCTCTGCCTGTTATTCAGGGCAGCAGTGAACAAGAGGCCCCTAACATAGAAATAATACACAGTACTTCTTGCCAAGCACCTTCCGCAGCACTGCTTCTCATTTGCCATCAAATTCCTGGACAGAAGTTTACAGGCGCACCGGCAAACTTTCCTCATCGCCCTGTACAAGGGGCATGCAGGGGGCTCTATTTATTAACTAATAAGCCCAGTCAGATATAGAGCCCCCTGGGGCATGGTTTGGTGGTGTCTATTTATTCTTGGTACGCCATACAGATATAATAAATAGGACCTTCCCCGGGCGTGCCAAGGGAACTAACATGTGCTGCATTGGCGTGGAGGTGCAAGGGTGGACCATGAAGCAGGGTGAATACAGCGCCAGGCCCATCACAGCACTTGTTTAATTTATCCTCGGTCAAAGGGGGGTAGACAAGGAGAATGACTGACAGGTTCTTGTGGAAGGGAAGGGCCCCGTTGACGTGCAGCGCTATGCCCATCACGGCACTTGTATTCATTATCCCCCGGTCAAAGGGGGGGAGACAAGGGAAATGACTCACAGGTTCTTGTGGAAGGGAAGGGCCCCGTTGACGTGCAGCGCTATGCCCATCAC
>JADEYI010000279.1_pt1 | contig 85798 bp, 76 predicted proteins | sample 8542331 | NCBI WGS metagenome assembly JADEYI01 (sample SAMN16510988, study PRJNA670497) | mine drainage metagenome | isolation source: biofilm near Copperflume 1 | place: Germany: Marsberg coppermine Kilianstollen | collected 2018-02
ACCGGGTGCTGATCGTCCAGGGCGACTCGGCCATCGACGCGGTGAGCGGCGAGAAGGTCTCGCCGATGCCGCAGGACGCGAGCAACGTCGTGCTCAACAACCGCATCCGCGGCGTGCTCGACTCCGCGGTTTCCGCGCTGCGCCTGGTCTCGCACGACCGGGCCACGCGACTCAAGGCTGCGCGCGAGCTGGCCGACGATCCGCGCGCCGCGGCGCTGGCGGTGGTGGACAAGGCCCTGGCGCGCGAGACCGACCCCGAGATCAAGGGCGTGCTCGCGATCGTCGCGGCGTCGGTGCACCTGTACGCCGGACCCAAGGCCGAGCGCCTGGCGGCGATCCGCACCCTCGCAAGCTCGGGCAGTTCCAAGACCGAGACCCTGCTGCTGCCGCTGGTGGCGAAAAAACCCGGCGGCAGCTGGGCCGAGCCGGACGCGGAGATCCGCGCCGCGGCGCAGGCGAGCCTCGCGCACGTGCGCGGGCGCCTGGCCTGGGGCGAGCGCCTCGGGTTGCTGTTCGCCGGCCTGAGCCTGGGCAGCATCCTGATGATCGCGGCGCTCGGGCTCGCGATCACCTACGGCCTGATGGGGGTGATCAACATGGCGCATGGCGAGCTGATGATGCTCGGCGCCTACGCGACCTACGTGGTGCAGAACCTTTTCCATGCCTACCTGCCCGGCGCGTTCGACTGGTACCTGGCGGCGGCGGTGCCGGCGGCGTTCGTGGTGTCCGGCGGCGTCGGCATGGTCCTCGAGCGCACGGTGATCCGCTGGCTGTACGGCCGCCCGCTCGAGACCCTGCTTGCGACCTGGGGCATCAGCCTGATGCTGATCCAGGCGGTGCGCTCGCTGTTCGGGGCGCAGAACGTGCAGGTCGACAACCCGAGCTGGATGTCGGGCGGGGTGCAGGCGTTGCCCAACCTGGTGCTGCCGTACAGCCGCATCGTGATTATCCTGTTCGCCGCCGCGGTGGTGGCGGGGATCTGGCTGCTGCTCACGCGCACGCGGCTCGGCCTGTATGTGCGCGGCGTGACGCAGAACCGCGCCATGGCGAGCTGCGTCGGCGTGCCGACCGCGCGCGTCGACACCCTGGCCTTCGGCCTGGGCTGCGCCATCGCGGGGCTGGCCGGCTGCGCGCTGTCGCAGATCGGCAACGTCGGACCCGCGCTCGGCCAGGCCTACATCGTCGACTCGTTCATGGTGGTGGTGCTGGGCGGGGTCGGCCAGCTTGCCGGTACCGTCTACGCCGGAATGGGACTCGGGCTGGTCAACAAGCTGCTCGAGTCGTGGTCGGGCGCGGTGCTGGCCAAGATCGCGGTGCTGGTATTCATCATCATATTCATCCAGAAGCGCCCGCAGGGCATGTTCGCGCTCAAGGGCCGGGCGGTGGAGGCATGACCCGGCTGTTCAGCGCGCGCGGCTGGATCGCGCTCGCGGCGTTCGCGGCTGCGCTGCTGCTGGTGGTGCCGGTGCTGGCGCTGGTCGTACCGCAGGGCAGCGCGCTGCACCTGTCCCAATACTGGGTCGGCCTGTGCGGCAAGTTCCTGTGCTACGCGATCGTCGCGCTGGCGATGGACCTGGTGTGGGGCTACGCCGGCATCCTGTCGCTCGGGCACGGCCTGTTCTTCGCCCTGGGCGGATACGCGATGGGCATGTACCTGATGCGCCAGATCGGGCTCGACGGCGTCTACCACAGCCCGCTGCCGGACTTCATGGTGTTCCTCGACTGGAAGGCCTATCCCTGGTACTGGAGCTTCACCGAGCATTTCTGGTACTGCGCGGCGCTGGTGGTGCTCGTGCCGGGACTGCTCGCCTACGTGTTCGGCTGGTTCGCGTTCCGCTCGCGCATCAAGGGGGTGTACTTCGCGATCATCACCCAGGCGCTCACCTACGCCGCACTGCTGCTGTTCTTCAGGAACGATACCGGCTTCGGCGGCAACAACGGCTTCACCGATTTCAAGCGCATTCTCGGCATCCCGATCGCGACGCCGCAGATGAGAGTCGTCCTGTTCATGCTCAGCGCTGGCGCGCTGATCGGCTCGCTGCTGCTCGCGCGCTGGCTGGTGAGCTCGAAGTTCGGCCGCGTGCTGGCCGCGATCCGCGACGCCGAGCCGCGCGTCATGTTCTGCGGCTACAACACCGAGCACTACAAGCTGTTCGTGTGGACGCTGTCGGCTGTGCTGTGCGGCATCGCAGGCGCGCTTTACGTGCCGCAGGTCGGGATCATCAATCCGAGCGAGATGTCGCCCGCGAACTCGATCGAGATCGCGATCTGGGTCGCGGTCGGCGGCCGCGGCACGCTGGTCGGCGCGCTGCTCGGCGCGTTCGCGGTGAACGGCGCGAAGAGCTTCTTCACCCAGGCCTTTCCCGAGATCTGGCTCTACTTTCTCGGGCTGCTGTTCGTCCTGGTGACCCTGTTCCTGCCGCAGGGCGTGGTTGGCGCGCTGCGGCTGCTGCGCCGGGGCAAGCCGGCGCCGGCCGCATGAGCAGCATGGCCTACTCGACGGCGCTCGACTCGTCGCCGCCTTCGGGCGAGGCGGTGTACGGCCGCATGGCGAGCGAAGGCCTGGACACCAGCCACGGCGCGATCCTGTATCTGGACGACATCAGCGTCAGCTTCGACGGCTTCAAGGCGCTCAACAAGCTCTCGCTCAGCATCGACGTCGGAGAGCTGCGCTGCGTGATCGGGCCCAACGGCGCCGGCAAGACCACCATGATGGACGTGATCACCGGCAAGACGCGGCCCGACGAGGGTACGGCGTTCTTCGGCCAGACGATCGACCTCGCGCGCCTGAGCGAAGCGCAGATCGCGCAGGCCGGCATCGGGCGCAAGTTCCAGAAGCCGACCATCTTCGAGCAGCATACGGTGTTCGAGAATCTGGAGCTGGCGATGAAGTCCGACAAGCGCGTGCGCCGCACGCTGTTCGCGCGCCTGTCCTCCGAGGCGCGCGACCGCATCGCCGCGATGCTCGAGCGCGTCGGCCTCGCCGGCGCGGCCGAGCGCGTCGCGGGGCTGCTCTCGCACGGCCAGAAGCAGTGGCTCGAGATCGGCATGCTGCTGATGCAGGAGCCGAGGCTGTTGCTGCTCGACGAGCCGGTGGCCGGCATGAGCGACGACGAGACCGAGCGCACCGCGGAGCTGTTCCTGACGCTCGCGGGCAAGCATTCGCTGGTGGTGGTCGAGCACGACATGGCGTTCATCGCGCGCATCGCGCGCAAGGTCACCGTGCTGCACGAGGGCAGCGTGCTGGCGGAAGGGCCGCACGAGCAGGTCCAGGCCGATGCGCGCGTGATCGAAGTCTACCTGGGGCGCTGAGATGCTCGCGATCGAGGGCCTCAACCAGTACTACGGCGGCAGCCATATCCTGCGCGATCTGAGCTTCGAGGTGCCCAGCGGCAAAGTGACCACGCTGCTCGGGCGCAACGGGGTGGGCAAGACCACGCTGCTGAAGACATTGATGGGGTTGATTCCGGCTGCGACCGGTGTGGTGAGCTTCGAGCGCAAAGACATCACGCATGCCAAGCCCTATCTGCGCGCTCGCGCCGGAATCGGCTACGTGCCGCAGGGGCGCGAGATCTTTCCGCGCCTGACGGTGGAGGAGAACCTGCTGATGGGCGCGCGCAAGGTGCCGGCGCGCATCTTCGAGATGTTGCCCGTGCTCAAGAGCATGCTCGGGCGGCGCGGCGGCGACCTCTCGGGGGGGCAGCAGCAGCAGCTCGCGATCGGGCGCGCGCTGGCGATGCGCCCGCGGCTGCTGATTCTCGACGAGCCGACCGAAGGCATCCAGCCCTCGATCATCAAGGACATCGAGCGCGTGATCCGCGCGCTGGCGGCGAGCGGCGAGATGTCGATCCTGCTGGTCGAGCAGTACTACGACTTCGCGCAGTCGCTCGCCGACCAGTATCTGGTGATGGAGCGCGGCGAGATCATCGCGCGCGGCGCCGGCGCCGACATGGAGCGCGACGGCGTACGCAAGCTGCTGGCGGTATGATCGGCGCATGCGGATCGCGGAGCCCGTCGCTGCGCCCTGGAAGGCCGAGCTCGCGCTGCGCTTCGAGCGCGCGGGCGCGCGCAGCGTGCTCGCCGCGCGCCGCCACGACGGGCCGCTGGTGGTGCAAAAGCCGCTCTATCCCGAGGGCGGCGAGGTGTGCCACGCGATCATCATTCACCCGCCGGCCGGAATCGCCGGCGGCGACGAGCTCGAGCTCTCTCTGAGCGCGGGCCCGGGCGCGCACGCGCTGCTCACCACTCCCGGAGCCGGCAAGTGGTACCGCTCGGCCGGCGCACAGGCGAGCCAGCGGCTCCAATTCGAGGTCGCGCCCGGCGCCTGCCTCGAGTGGCTGCCGCAGGAGACGATCGTGTTCGACGGCGCGCTGGCGACGCTCGCCTCCGAAGTGCGCCTCGCGGGCGACGCGCGCTACCTCGGCTGGGAAATCCTGTGCCTGGGCCGCACCGGCTCGGGCGAGCGCTTCGGCAAGGGCGAGATCCGGCTCGATAACAGGCTGTACCGCGACGGCAAGCTGCTGTGGATCGAGCGCGGGCGCATCGATGGCGGCGGCGCGTTGCTGGATTCGCCCGCAGGCCTGCAGGGCCAGCCGGTGTGCGCCACATTGCTCGCCGCCGGCGCGCCGTTCGATCTTGCGGCCTGCCGCGCGATCGAGGGCCTCGCGGTGACGCAATTGCCGGGCGTGCTGGTCGGACGCTACCTGGGAAATTCCAGCGAGCAGGCGAAGCAGCTCTTTGCGCGGCTGTGGGCGGTGCTGCGTCCGGCGCTCGCCGGGCGCGAGGCGGTCGAGCCGAGAATCTGGCGCACCTGACGCCAAAACTTGCCGTTGCCCTAGCCAAGTCGTAGCAACGATCGCTTGCGGCTGCGGACGCTGAACTGTGACCAGCTCAGACTGGCTGTGACCGAAGTGTGCCGGGATGGGACTGAATAACGAGCGGGCAAGCGCTGCAACTCGCTGATTTATCAATACGACAAATTGGCCCGGACCGCCTACGAACCAGGCGAGCACGGGTTCAAGTCCTGCCGGGCGCGCAAGAATCCAAATGAAAAGGGGCCGAAAGGCCCCTTCTTTTCTTGCGGTTTTGAGTCCAATTAGGCGGCTTTCACGCTCCTGGCGATCTCAACCGTCTCTTTCAGATCTTGCCTCAGCAAGGCGCGCTCTGATGGCGTCAGCATTCTCGACACGAAGGAGATACCGACATTCGCTTTCCGTGAGGCAGGAGAAATTGTAGCCGCAGGTTTCAAGCCACCAAGCTTCGAGTTCCGGTCCATGTTTCTGTCTCAATTCCTCAAGAGTCTGCAGCGTCAAAGCCAGTTTGGCGGAGTCGGCGCGACCCGTCAAGCAAGTCGCTCCGACGACGCGTCCGCCATGATGAACAATATGACCGCGAAGGTTGGCGAGAGTGCTACCTTGGCCTACGAAGTCGTCTACGAGGAAATATGACCGGTCCGACTCAACGGGACCATCGAACAGCGGCGGACTCGCCAGCCTTTGCCAACCCGTGGCGCCCGTGTGGTTCACGACGTTGACCTGGATAATGTCCGTGCCAACTTCAAGGTTGAGCCCCTCTCCGAGCAACTCAGCAAATCCAGCAGGAATACGGTTAAAGCCCTGTCCCTCGAGTGCGTGGACCGGAACGATGCGCGATCCTTGGAGCGGTAAGCGCTTTATCGAATCGAGAGCCCCACCGGTAAGCATTGACACAGCCAGTCGTTTCGCCGCCGGTGCGGCGTCGTGGACATTGCCTTGCTTAGCTTGCTCGTAGTCTGCATGCTTCTTTACCGTCGACTGGCCAGCAACGATGACAACATCGGGAAAGTCGTCCCAGGGCGCGCGGTAAGGAAGCGGTTCGATAGTCACGCTGCTAGCGGCGGAGTCGGGGAGCGCATGCGGAGCTATACGCCTCGACCGCCTTTCCCGGAGACGTCGGATGTTGGCCGCGAGCCGACTTGGCCACGGCACGACTCTTCGCCGGATCGAATTCGCGCCTGATTTCGATTAGTCGGGACGCTTTCATTCATATCAATCATACCGTCCATCAAGGGAACCGTTGAAGTCATGACGCGCCGCAATTGTCTGTGACGGGCATGTGCCATGCTGTGGCTGGAAGGCGGTTCGGCAAGCGCCGCAAGCGGCTAATTTGATTACTGCGCCATGGATCTTGAATCGCCTACGAACCCAGGAGAGCGCTAGTTAAATCAGGCGAATGGGGCAGGGGTGTGACTAGGCCGCGCTCTGGGTGCGGAATGTCCGCTTCCGACTGCGGATTCAACCGGTCAACGCAACGGATTGGTGAAATCGTTCAGCGGGTGACTCGTAGTTGAGGGTCTTCCTGGGCCGCGCATTCTCGATGACAATCTACTGCGCCGTTACTCCCAGGAGCGTGCGGCAATCCGCCGCAGTCGCGCCGGCTCGGGCAGGCCGCACTTCATGAACTGCCCGTGGCCGGCCGTGCCGCGGAACTCGCCGTCCTTCCACACGACCTCGCCGCGCGACAGCGTCAGCGCGGGCCAGCCGGTGATCCTGAGGCCTTCGTACGGCGTGTAGTCGACCGCGTGATGCAGCGCGTCGTTGGTGATCGTCACTTCGCGCCGCTCGTCCCAGAGCACCAGGTCGGCGTCGCTGCCGGGTGCGATCGTGCCCTTTCTCGGGTACAGCCCGTACATTCGCGCCGGGTTGGCCGCCGTGAGCGCGACGAAGCTGCGCAGGTCGATGCGGCCCTTGAGCACGCCTTCCGAGAACAGCAGCGGCAGCCGCGTTTCCAGTCCCGGAATGCCGTTCGGGATGTGCGGAAAGGCGACCTCGCGCCCGCCCGGCTTCTTGCCGTGCGGGTCCTCATAGCGAAACGGGGCGTGGTCGGAGGAGAACACGCTGAACACGCCGCTCGCGAGCGCCCGCCAGACCTCGGCCTGGCTCGCCTCGTCGCGCGGCGGCGGGCTGCAGACGCATTTCGCGCCGTGGTATCCGGCGGCGCCGAGGTGCGCCGCGGTCAGCAAGAGGTATTGCGGGCAGGTTTCGGCATGGATGTTCAGCCCGCGCGCCTGCGCCCAGCGGATCTGCTCGATCGCCTCGCCGCCCGAGACGTGCACGATCAGGATCGGCACGTCGATCAGCTCCGAGAGCGCGATCGCGCGGTGCGTCGCCTCGCGCTCGACCGCCGGCGGCCGCGCCGCGGCGTGGTGCGCGGGCGCGCTGCGCCCGGCCGCGATCAGCTTGTCGCTCAGCCAGGCGATGGCATCGGAATTCTCGGCGTGCACCATGACCATCGCGCCCTCGCGGCGCGCCAGGTCCATCACGTCGAGCATCTCGCGGTCCGAGAGCCTGAGATCGTCGTAAGTCATGTAGATCTTGAACGAGGTATAGCCCTCGCGGATCAGGCCCGGCAGCTCCTCGGCCAGGACCCGCGGCGTCGGGTCGCTGACGATCAGGTGGAAGGCGTAATCGATGCACGCCTTGCCCTCGGCTCTACGGTGGTAATCGGCGACGGCGGCCGCGAGCGACTGGCCCTTGGCCTGCGCGGCGAAGGGGATGACGGTGGTGGTGCCGCCGCAGGCCGCCGAGCGCGTGCCCGAGGCGAAATCGTCGGCCATCTTCATCGGCGCGGGCATCGGCTGGTCGAGGTGGCAATGCGCGTCCACGCCGCCCGGCAGCACGAGCCTTTCGCCGGCGTCGATCTCGCGCGCGCACTTCGGCAGGCCCGCGCCGAGCGCGACGACGCGCCCGTCCGCGACGCCGATGTCGCAGCGCCGCTCCTCGGACTCGGTCGCGAGGCGCGCGTTGCGCACGACAAGATCCAGGCGCGCCATGGGACTCAGACCTCGCGAAACAGGCGGCCCCAGCCCTGCACGCGCCGGGTGTCGACGCCGGCGAGCTTGAGCGATTTCCAAAGCACGGTGGCGATGCTGTCGTAGACCGGAATGCCGAGCTCGCGCTCCAGCTCCTCGGCCAGCGGCGCGCCGCGCAGGTTGGTGCAGAATATGGTGATCGCCTGCGGCTTCGCCTTGGCGACCTCGCGCGCCATGGCGCGCAGCTGATCCGCGCTCACTTCCGAGAACGAGTAGTTGTCCTGCAGCCCGAGGTGGCGCTCGGCCACGCATTGGAAACCCGAGCGCCCGTAGTTGGCGACGATTTTCTCCTGCACATCGTCGCGATAGGGCGTCACCAGGCCGAAGCGCGCGACGCCGGTGGCGCGCAAGATCTCGTTCAGCGCCAGCACCGAGGTGCAGGCCGGGATGCCGGTCGCCGCGGTGATTCTCTCGCACAGGCGCTCGTCCGCGTCGAAGCCGAGCCAGCCCGACGAGGTGCCGTTCCAGCCGATGCAGTGCAGCCTCGCGTGCGCAAGCAGTTCGGCCGCGCGCAGGATCTCGCTGTCGTCGAACTGCCCCAGGGCCCGCTCGGAGAGCGCGATCTCGGTCACCTTGAAGCGGCCGAAATGGGCGCTCAGCTCGGGCAGCCCGGCGAGCATCGCGGCGGTCACCGGCTCGAGGACGGTATTGGAGGACGGGGTCAGCATTCCCAGCAGAATTCGCTTCGTCATGTTGCAGATCTCTCGGTCGAAATCACCGCGCCAAACTGGTGCAGACGTTTCTCATTGTCACATTTTTGGTGCATGATGACGCCGCTCCGTCCTGCCGGGCCGCGGGCACTATCCTTGCGTGAGTTGAACGGGCCACGGAGACCCTGCATGGAACTTACGCCGCGCGAAAAAGACAAGTTGCTGGTGTTTACCGCCGCGCTGCTCGCGGAGCGGCGCAAGGCGCGGGGCCTCAAGCTCAACTATCCCGAAGCGGTGGCGCTGATCAGCGCCGCGATCATGGAAGGCGCGCGCGAGGGCAGGAGCGTGTCGGATCTCATGGGCTGGGGCGCGACGCTGCTCACGCGCGGCGAAGTGATGGAGGGGGTGCCCGAGATGATCCCCGAGATCCAGGTCGAGGCGACCTTCCCCGACGGCACCAAGCTGGTGACGGTGCACAACCCGATCGTCTGAGCGCCGCGCAATGCGCATGTCGCAGGAAAGCTTTCTCAGCCTCGGGCCGCACGGCTTTCACCGCGTCGCCTATACCGACTGGGGCGACCCGGGCGACCCGCACGTGGTGCTGTGCGTGCACGGGCTGTCGCGCAACAGCCGCGACTTCGATTTCCTCGCCGAGGTGCTGGCGCGCGACTGCCGCGTGGTGTGCATGGACGTGGTCGGGCGCGGCGAGAGCGACTGGCTGGAGGAGAAATCGGACTACAGCTTCACCACCTATCTGAGCGATGCCGCGGCGCTCGTTGCGCGTATCACCAAGCCCGCGCCGCACGCCTTCGGCGGGCGCTGGCGGCGGCGCACCGACGCCACAAGGCTCGACTGGGTCGGCACTTCGATGGGCGGGCTGATCGGCATGTTGCTCGCGGCCAAGCGCGGCTCGCCGATCCGGCGCCTGGTGCTGAACGACGTCGGCCCGCTGGTGCCCTGGAACGCGCTGTTTCGCCTCAAAGGCGGGGTCGGGCGCAAGCACGGGTTTGCGTCCTACCAGGAGGCGCATGAGTACCTGCGCGAAGCCTGCGCGGGCTTCGGCCCGTTGTCGGACGAGCAGTGGGAGCACCTGGTGCGCCACAGCGTGCGCCAGGGCGAAGACGGCAGCTGGGCGCTGCGCTACGACCCGGCGATCGGCGGCGGCGGCGCGCTGTCCGCGCGCGCCGACCCGGAGCTGCCGCTCGGGCCCGAATTCCTGCGCGGGATCGACTTGTGGAGCAGCTGGAACGCGATCGAGTGCCCGGTGCGGGTGCTGCGCGGGGCCGAGTCCGAGGTGCTGACCCCGGGCACGGTGGAGGAAATGCGCCGGCGCAAGCCCGGGCTCGAAGCGGTCGAGTTCGCCGGCGTCGGCCACGCCCCGGCGCTGTTCGGCGCGGACCAGATCGAAGCGGTGCGCAGCTTCCTGCTGCGCGAGGACGAACCCACGCAGAAGAGGGCGACGCAATGATTCCGGGCGAGATGAAGGCGGCCGCGGGCGAGATCGAGCTCAACGCGGAGCGCAGGACGCTGCGGCTCGAGGTGGTCAACACCGGCGACCGGCCGGTGCAGGTCGGCTCGCACTACCATTTCTTCGAGACCAACCCCGCGCTCGGCTTCGAGCGCGACCGGGCCTACGGCATGCGGCTCAACATCGCCGCCGGCACCGCGGTGCGCTTCGAGCCGGGCCAGACGCGTACGGTGGAACTGGTTGCCCTTGCAGGAAATAGAAGAATTTATGGCTTTAACGGTCAGGTGATGGGGAAGCTCAAATGAAAATCACCCGACAGGCCTACGCGGAAATGTACGGCCCGACGGTCGGCGACCGGGTGCGGCTGGCCGACACCGAGCTGTGGATCGAGGTCGAGAAAGACCTCACGCTCTACGGCGAGGAGGTCAAGTTCGGCGGCGGCAAGGTGATCCGCGACGGCATGGGGCAGAGCCAGCTGCCATCCGACAAGGTGGCCGATACGGTGATCACCAATGCGCTGATCATCGACCACTGGGGCATCGTCAAGGCCGACATCGGCATCAAGCACGGCCGCATCTGGAAGATCGGCAAGGCCGGCAACCCCGACATCCAGCCCGGGGTCACGATCCCGATCGGCGCCGGGACCGAAGCGATCGCGGGCGAGGGCATGATCGTCACCGCCGGCGGCATCGACAGCCACATCCACTTCATCTGCCCGCAGCTGATCGAAGAGGCGCTGATGAGCGGCATCACCACCATGCTGGGCGGCGGCACGGGGCCGGCGACCGGCACCTTCGCCACCACCTGCACGCCGGGCCCGTGGCACATCCGCTCGATGCTGGCGGCGGCCGACGCTTTTCCGATGAACCTCGGCTTCTACGGCAAGGGCAACGCGAGCCTGCCCGCGCCGCTCGAGGAACAGGTGCGCGCGGGGGCGATGGGGCTCAAGCTGCACGAGGACTGGGGCACCACGCCGGCGGCGATCGACAATTGCCTCGCGGTGGCGGACAGGATGGACGTGCAGGTGGCGATCCACACCGACACGCTGAACGAGTCGGGCTTCGTCGAGGCGACGCTGAAGGCGTTCAAGGGCCGCACCATCCACACCTTCCATACCGAAGGTGCGGGGGGCGGCCACGCACCCGACATCATCCGGGTCTGCGGCGAGCCGAACGTGCTGCCTTCGTCGACCAACCCGACCCGGCCGTACACGGTCAACACCATCGCCGAGCACCTCGACATGCTGATGGTCTGCCACCACCTGGATTCGTCGATCGCAGAGGACGTGGCGTTCGCCGAGTCGCGCATCAGGAAGGAGACCATCGCCGCCGAGGACATCCTGCACGACCTGGGCGCGTTCTCGATGATGTCGTCGGACTCGCAGGCGATGGGGCGCGTGGGCGAGGTGATCCTGCGCACCTGGCAGACCGCGCACAAGATGAAGCTTCAGCGCGGCGGCGGCGCGAAGAACGACAACGAGCGGGTCAAGCGATACATCGCCAAATACACCATCAACCCCGCCATCACGCACGGCATCGCGCACGTGGTGGGCTCGGTCGCGGAAGGCAAGCTGGCGGATCTCGTGCTGTGGAAGCCGGCGTTCTTCGGCGTCAAGCCTTCGCTGATCCTGAAAGGCGGCATGATCGCCGCGGCGGCGATGGGCGACCCGAACGCGTCGATCCCGACCCCGCAGCCGGTGCACTACCGGCCGATGTTCGGGGCCTTCGGCGGCGCGCTGCGCACCTCGGTGACCTTCGTCTCGCAGGCCGCGCTGAAAGACCCCGGCCTGAGGGACCTCGGTCTGACCAAGCCGGTGATGGCGGTGGCCGGCACGCGCGGCATCGGCAAGAAGGACATGCTGCTAAATGACCTGCGGCCGAAGATCGAGGTCGATCCCGAGACCTACCAGGTGCGCGCCGACGGCGAGCTGCTGGTGTGCGAGCCGGCCAAGGTGCTTCCCATGGCGCAGAGATACTTCCTGTTCTGATGCTTGAAATCACGTCCAGGCTGGGAAAGGGCGTGCGCGCCCCGAGCGGGCAGCTCAGGCTGCCGTTCGAGCTGCGCCAGAAGAGCCGCCTGCGAACGAAGCTCGTCTCCGGCGAGGAGGTCGCGCTGATGCTGCCGCGCGGCGAGATCCTGCGCGGGGGCGACCTCGTCAGCGCGTCCGACGGACGCGTCATCGAGGTGCTCGCGCAGCCCGAAAAGCTGCTGCACATCGAGTCCGCGCAGCTCGCGAAGCTGGCCTACCACCTCGGCAACCGGCACGTGCCGGTGCAGGTAGGCGCGGGCTTCCTGCGCATCGCGGCGGACCACGTGCTGGAAGAGATGGTGAAGAAGCTGGGTGCCACGGTCGGCGCGGTCGAGGCGCCCTTCGAGCCCGAAGGGGGCGCCTACGCTTCAGGCGGTCACAGCCACCATCACGATCACGAATGAACCTCTCAAGACTCCTTCAACTCGCGAGCCCCGCGCTTCCGGTCGGGGCGTACAGCTATTCCGGCGGCCTCGAGGCGGCGATCGACGCCGGCCTGGTGAGCGACGCGGCGAGCGCCGAGCGCTGGATCGGCGACGTGCTCGAGCATTCGCTGGCGCGCATGGAGGCGCCGTTGTTGCTGAGGATGATCGAAGCACCCGACGTACAGTGGAACGAATTGTTTCTCGCCAGCCGCGAGACCGCGGAGCTTCGGGCCGAAACGCTGCAGATGGGCTACTCGCTTGCGATTCTTCTCCAGAGTCTGGGTCTTGAATTGATTGAAGACGAGGAAATCTCGTTTCCGCTCGCCTATGCCCATGCCGTTCGCTGCTGGGGACTCGATGCACGCGAGGCGCTGGTCGCCTATTTGTGGGCCTGGATCGAGAACCAGGTCATGGCGGCGCTCAAGGCGGTGCCGCTGGGGCAGACCGACGGACAGAAGATCCTGCTCGCGCTCGGCGCGCGGCTCGAGGCGCTCGCCGCGCGCGCCGCGGCTCTCGCCGACGACGAGCTCGCGAACTTCGCGCCGCGCCTCGCACTGCTCTCGTCCCTCCACGAAACCCAATATTCGAGGTTATTCAGGTCATGACATTGAGAGTGGGCATCGGCGGGCCGGTGGGCTCGGGCAAGACCGCGCTGACGCTGGCGCTATGCAAGGCGCTGCGCGAGCGCTACGACATCGCGGTGGTCACCAACGACATCTACACCGAGGAGGATGCGCAATTCCTGGTGAAGAACGAAGCGCTCGCGCCCGAGCGCATCATCGGGGTGGAGACGGGCGGCTGCCCGCACACCGCGATCCGCGAGGACGCCTCGATCAACCTCGAGGCGGTGGCGCGCCTGACGCGGCGCTTCCCCGCGCTCGAGCTGGTGATCATCGAGTCGGGCGGGGACAACCTGGCCGCCACTTTCAGCCCTGAGCTTTCGGACCTGACGCTGTACGTGATCGACGTCGCCGCGGGCGACAAGATCCCGCGCAAGGGCGGGCCCGGGATCACCAAGTCGGACCTGCTGGTGATCAACAAGATCGACCTCGCGCCGCTGGTCGGCGCCTCGCTCGAAGTGATGGCGCGCGACGCGAAGAAGATGCGCGGCGAGCGCCCGTTCGTGTTCTCCAACCTGAAAACCGGGCAGGGGCTCGACGCCATCATCCGGTTCATCGAAACGGAGGGCATGCTGTGAGCGTGACCGCGCAAGGTTGTGTCCCTCGTCATTCTCGCGTCCGGCGGTGCCTGACCGGATTGATCTCGGCGGCTCGGGTGCGGCGGCCTATAGCACGAGTCGCATGCCCTCGGCGGGCGCGTGACATTCGACCGCAGAACCCAGCGCACGGAGCTCCTCGCGCGTCTCGATCAGCTTGCGATCGATGTCATTGTCGGTCTGGTCGGGATCGTGATGGAACAGGTGCAGGCGCGTGACCTGGGCGCGCGCGGCAAGATCCGCTACCTGGCTTACGCAGGAGTGCCCCCAATCGATCTTGGACGGATACTCGTGATCGCGGTACGTCGTATCCGTCACCAGGACGTCTGCGCCGCGAACGAACTCGACCAGGCGGTTCAGGTAGCGTGCGTCATGGCGCGAGTCGCTCGGCGGATACAGTTCGTTATCGGTGACATAGCAAACCGTTCGATCCCACGCCGTGAGGCGATAACCCAGACAGTAGCCGGGGTGCCTCAGCAGCATCGTGTCGATCCGCACCGGACCGAGATGCAAGCTCTCCTCGCGCAGGTTGCGGTAGGTTACGTGGGCACGAAACTCGCGAGTCGTGACGGGAAAATACACCCCGTTCATCTGCGCGCTGACCGCGTCCGCAATGGTGATATCGCCCTGATGGGGACCGAGCACCTCGATATGGTTGCCGGGCGCGTACAGGGGCGAAAAAAATGGAAGCGTATTGATGTGATCCCAATGCGTGTGGGAAATGAAGATGCGCGCTGACAGGGGCTGCTCGGCAGAGCAGTCCAGGTAGTCGGACAGCGCCTTGATGCCCGTACCGCAGTCGAAAACGAACAGGGGTTCGCCGCTGACTTCCACCGTGGTGCATGAGGTGCTGCCGCCATAGCGCACGCTCGCGGGGCCGCTCACGGGCAGCGTTCCGCGCACACCCCAGTGCGTCAAGACCATCTGATTCGAGAGGATCTCGAGCAGGGAACCGACCAGCGTATCGGGCTCCACCGGCTTGACCAGATAACCGTTTGCGCCCAGCTCCTTGGCGCGGCGGCGGTCCAGATCGTAGGGCTTGATCGACAGCATGACGATCTTGGTCGCCGCAAGCTCGGGATGCCTGCGCAGCTCGGTGCAAAGCTCCAGGCCGTCCATATCCGGCATCATGACGTCGACGATGACGCAGTCGGGACGCTTCGCGACAGTGTCCGAAAGAGCCTGGCGGCCCGAGAGGTAGGTGGCCGCCTGGTGACCGGCTTTCTCGAGCACGTGCCGCATCAGCGCGAGAACATCCGGGTCATCATCGACGATATGGAATCGCATCCGTTTCTCGCTCATTTCGGCTGGTGCTTACATCGGCCCGCTGCTGCCTGAAGCCGGCCCGCCGTCAGCCCGTACGATCAAATCAGGCATTTTACGTTCAAGCCCGCCGCGGGGCCCCCGAACCTTAAGCGCCCAATCATTAAGGAACTCTTAAATCCGTGGTCGTTATCCACGCCATCGAACGCCGCGCATTCGCAGGCCGCCGCACGCTCGGAATATGATACAAGGCCCAGATGGGATTACGGTTGCAAGACCGCGTTTACCGGCGCACGGCGGCCGGCGACGACGCGTTGACCTCGGCCAGCGCGAGGGTTCCGTCTGACTACCGCCGCATTCTGCGGTCGATCGAAGGGGACACGCACTCGGATGTCGTTCGAGGACTCCTGCGCCAGTTTCCCGACGAGCTTCTGGCGGATTGGCTCCAAGAGATGGAAGAGATCGGCTACATCGCTTCTACTCCCGCCGACCCGGCCAAGGATCTGGATTTCACCACCCTGATGCACGCGGGTCGGGGAGACGCCGAGAGCGTCGCACCCGAGGACGCGCAAAGCGTAGAGAGTCAAGTGCATGCCGCCGGTACGGCGCTCGATCACGAAGGTGTTTTCCTGTCGCGGGAGCGCCTGAAAAACCGCGCCCCGCTCGCCAAAAGTCCGCACGCGATTCAGGTCCTGGTCGTCGAGGACGACCCGGACCAGGCAGCGCTCGCGGATTTGCGCGTCCGCCTGGCCGGCTACAAGGTGCGCCTCGCGCGCGACTGCAGGGAGCTCGGGCAGGAGATCCGAACGCGCGAGCTCCCCGACGCCGTGCTGCTGGACATACTGCTGCCTGACGGCGACGGATTTGACGTCCTGGCCGGCATGCGTCGCCATCCGAAGCTCGCCCTGCTTCCGATCGTGATGCTTACAGTGCTGGCCGAACCCGACGCGGTGCGCCGCGGTCTTGTCCTCGGCGCCGATGGCTACATCACCAAGCCCTACAGCAAGCAAATTCTCGCCGACACGATCCGCGCCGTGCTCAAGCACTTGTAGCCGGCCACGCTTCGAGTCGGAATTACTCTATTGGGTAGCGCTACCTGTTCCCGGCCGCCGCCACGGCGAATATCGTCCGCCCGGTGGTGTGGCCGATCTTGGGCCCATGAATTTCGGAGCGGAATCCGAGGTGCCCTAACGCAGCAGCCGCCCCGGCATGCGCTCGAGCGGCAAGAGGCCGTTCGCATCGGCCACGCGCACGCCGTTGACCCACACGCCGTGCACGCCGAGCGCGTCGGTGGTCAGGCGCGGCGCGCCGCCGGGCAGGTCGAACACGCGCCGCTTCGGCCCGCGGCCGACGGCGGCCGGATCGAACAGCAGCAGGTCGGCGGCGGCGCCGGGCGCGAGCGTGCCGCGCCCGCGCAGGCCGAACACCTCGGCCGGCAGCGAGCTGAGCTGGCGCGCGGCTTGCTCGAGCGAGAGCACGCCGAGCTCGCGCACCCAGTGCCCGAGCAGGTGCAGGCCGAAGCCGGCGTCGTTGAAGAAGGTCAGGTGCGCGCCGGCGTCCGACAGCGACACCAGGCTGCACGGATGCCGCAGCAGGCGCCCGACCGCGTCCTCGTCGGAATTGAGGAGCAGCGCGCTGAACACGGTCTCGAGGTCCTCGTCGAGCGCGAGGTCCAGCATCAGGTCGAGCGGATCCTTGCCGGACTCGGCGGCGAGCGCGGCCACGTCGCGCTGCTCCCAGTCCTTGCGCGCCGACTCGACCACCGTCACTTTGTGCCACTCGCCGTTGAACAGGCGAAAGTGCGCCGGGCGCTCGAGCTCGGCGCGGATCGCGTCGCGAAAGCCCCGCTCGCGCAGCTTAGCCATGAACGCTTCGCCCTTCAGGCCGAGCGCCGGGCGCCACGACTCGAGGCCCTCGACCGGATAGGGCGAGCGCAGGGTGAAGTCGTTGGTCAGCGGGCAGCACGAGACCGCGCCGAGCAGGCGGTGCCCGCGCGCGTTCGCGTCGCGTATCGCCTCGAGATCGTCGAACACCGCGCGCGGATTGGTGCTGTTGTGCAGCAGCGCGGCGATCACCACCGGCCGGCCCGAGAGTGCCGCGAGCGACTCGAGAAATTCCACTTTCGTCTGCCCGCCCTTGGTGAGCATGAACACGCCGCGCCCGGCTTCGCCCAGGCAGGCGACCAGCGCGCGCAGCTCGCGCTCGTCGGCCAGGCGCGAGGGCATCGGCACGCCGCCCTCGCCGTTGTGCGCGGGCGAGGTGCTGGTGGAAAAGCCGACCGCGCCGGCGCGCACGCCTTCGAGCACGATGCGGCGCATGGCGGCGATCTCGTCGTCGCTCGCGGCGCGCTCCGTGGCCGCTTCGCCCATCACGTAGCTGCGCACCGCCGAATGGCCGACGAAGGCCGCCACGTTGAGCGCCGCGCCGCGGCGCTCGAGCATGTCGAGGTACTGGGGCACGGTCTCGAACTCCCAGCGGATCCCGGCGCGCAGCACCTCGAGCGCCATGCCCTCGACCTGGGTCAGGTTGCGCATGACCCGCTCGCGCTCGGCCGGGCGGCAGGGGGCGATGGTGAAGCCGCAGTTGCCGATCACCGCGCTGGTGACGCCCAGCGCCGAGCTGGGCGCGAGCCGCGGGTCCCAGGTGATCTGCGCGTCGTAGTGGGTGTGGTTGTCGACGATGCCCGGCATCAGCGCGAGGCCCTCGGCGTCGAGCGTCTCGCGCGCCGGGCCGAGGTCGCGGCCGAGCGCCGCGATGCGACCGCCCGCGACGGCGAGGTCGCCGCGGCGCGGCGCGCCGCCCAGGCCGTCGAGCAGCCGGGCGTCTCGGATCAGGAGGTCGAACATGCGGCGCAAGTATACTCACGCCACCATGGAACTCTTCTCACTGGACGGAAAGGTCGCGCTGGTCACCGGCGGCGGGCGCGGCATCGGCGCGGCGAGCGCGCGGCGGCTGGCCGAAGCGGGGGCGAAAGTGGCGCTGCTCGACCTCGAGCCCGGGACCGGCGACGGGCTGCGCATCGCCTGCGACGTCGGCGACGAGACGGCGCTCGAGGCGGCGCTCGCGCGCGTCGCCGGCGAGCTCGGCGGGATCGACATCCTGGTGAACAACGCCGGCCGCGCGGTGCGCAAATCGGCGCTCGAGATCACGCGCGATGAGTGGGACAGCGTGATCGATCTGAACCTCGGCGCGCTGTTCTTCGGCTCGCGCATCGCGGCGCGCTACATGAAGCAGCGCGGCGGGGGGTCGATCATCAACCTGGCCTCGATCATGGGGCTCTCGGGCGGGATCTTCCCCAACGCCGCCTACCAGGCCTCCAAGGGCGCGGTGGTCAACCTGACGCGCGCGCTCGCGCTCGAGTGGGCCGCCGACGGCATCCGCGTCAACGCGGTGGCGCCGACCTTCGTCAGGACCGCGCTCACCGTGCCGGTGTTCTCCGATCCCGCACGGCTCGCGGCGGTGATGGCCAACACCCCGCTCGGCGTGCTGCCCGAGCCGGACGACATCGCCGCGGCGGTGCTTTTCCTGGCCAGCCCGGCGGCGCGCTGCGTCACCGGCATCGTGCTGCCGGTCGACAGCGGCTACCTCGCGCGCTGAGCGGTGCGGCGCGGCGATCCGCGCTGCGCTCGCCTTGCTCGGCCCGTGCCTGCTTGCGCAGCTCGCCGGCAGTAGGCTGGGCTTCCGGCTTATCGCGCGAGCTCGCGCATTCGCCGCCCGATTCGGCTGTAGGCCGTGAATACGCCTGGACTGAGGCCTAGCGTCCAGACTCGTCGGTCCAGGATGGAGCGCACCCTGATCACCGCGCCAAGGCGCTCGAGCCGGCGCAGGCGGCGCTGAATCGTTGAGGCCGAACTGATGCCTTCGGCCAGGAGCAGCTTCAGCGTCATCGGCGCGCCCGATCGCTGCGCGGCCCCGATCACCAGCACGACGTCGTAATCCACCAGCGTTTCGAGGAACGGGAACGCGCGTCGCTCCAGCTGCCGGAGACGTCGCACGCGGAGAAGCGTATCCACGAAGGCAGTTCTCATTGCGCCGTTAACGCACAGATGCTGCCCCCGTCGGGCGGGCGCGCCAAGCGGATTCAGGCGTCAATTTGACACCCATGCTTGCCGGTGTCGCAGCACCGATTTTCTTGCGCCTGCCTGTCGCGCCGCTGCGCGCGACACGTCAGAGTGTGTCGCGCGCCGGCGAAGCAGCATATTTTGAGTTCTAAATGACTTGCAACTTCGGACCTGTGGCGGTCAAATTGCGCAGGACTTTTCGATCCCCGATCCTGAACGATGACCACAATGACAATAACCCGTTCGCTGAGCTATCTGTACGGATTTGGCGGCGCGGCCGGCGCGCTGCTTGCGCAGGGCTGGTGGGACAACCGCCGCGGGGACGCGCGGGAGTCGATTGCGGTGCCGGGTCTGCGCTTGCCGCCGATGCACTACTTGGTGGGCGTTCTGCTCGCTGCGCTGGCTTACGCCGGCCTCGATGCCGCGAGCGGCGCGCTTGCCGGCGGCCCCCACGCGATTGTGGTCCTGTTCGGCATGCACGACGGCTTCGCGCTCGCGCTGCTGCTGCTCGCGGGCGTGCGCTACTGGCCCGCGCTGCTGCTCGGCGGCCTGATCGCGCGCTACTTCGACGCATCGTTCAGCGTGGCGCTTCCCCAAGCGATCGGCAACGTGCTGCAGGGGCTGGCCGGCTGGTTGCTGGTGGTGCGCGTCAACCGCCGCCCGGTGCAGCTCGAGCGCTGGCGCGACAGCGGGGTGCTGGTGCTGTTCGGCGCAGTGGTTTCCACCGCGGTGAGCCCGCTGGTCAACATTGTGGTGCTGCTTTGGAGCGGGCAGGTGGTTGCGGCGGAGGGTCCCATCGTGTGGCTGAACGACTGGCTGGGCGCGGCGGTCGGCGTGCTGGTGGTGACGCCGTTCATCCTGGCGTATTCGAGTGCCGTGATCCACCCGCGCCGGGCGACATATTTCGCCGAGGCGGGCGCGCTGCTGCTGCTGAGCGCGATCATGGCGGCAATAGTGTTCGCGCCGGTGTTCCGTTTCGTGCTGCCGCATCAATTCCGCTACGCCTTCCTGCTGCTGCCGCTGGTGGTCTGGGGCGCGTCGCGCTTCGAGGCCCGCGGCGCCACTGCGCTGTGCCTGCTGATCGCCCTGGTCGCGCTGATGGAGGGTCAGCGCGGTGCCGCCGGGGCCGCGAGCATGGCGCACGAGGAATTCGTCCTGATGGTGTCACTCTTCCTCATCGTGACGACCGGCACCGGCCTGGTGGTGGCGGCGAGTTCGGCCGAGCGCCGGCAAACCGGCGCGCTGCGCAACGGCCTGAACCTGCTGCGCCAGGTGTTCGACGCAGTGCCGCTCGCGGTGCGCACAGCCGACGCCGAGGGGCGGATCACGAGCGCGAACGCGGCGGCGGAGGACCTGGGCCTGTACGACGCGCCGGCGAGCAAGGCCCCGGGGTGGATCGGCGCCGAACGGCGGGCGCTGCAGCCCGGCGACTGGCCGCTCGCGCGCGTGCTGGAGAGCGGCAGCGCCGTGTACAACGAGCAGATCGAGGTGTCCGTGGCCGGCGGGTCGCGCAAGACGCTGCTTTGCTCCGCGGTGCCGCTGCGCAACGCAGCGGGCGGGATGATCGGCGCGGTCGGCGTCAAGCAGGACTTGAGCGAGCTGCTCGAGGCGCAGGCGCACGCGCTGCGCCTGGCCAAGGCGCGCGAGGTGATTTCGCGCTGCATCCGGATCCTGATCCACGCCGCGGACGAGCGGCAGATGCTGGACGAAATGTGCCGCGTGGTGGTCGAGGTGGGGGGCTACGCGCTGGCTCTGGTCGGGGTGGCGCAGCCGGACGCCGCGCGCACGGTGCGCTTTGTCGCCGAGGCTCCGGCGGGACATCGGGCTGCCATCGAGGCGCTGAACGTAAGCTGGGCCGACGACGAGCGCGGGCGCGGACCCACCGGCACGGCCCTCAGGACCGGAAAGCCGAGCGTGGTGCAGGAAGTCGTCGACGACCCCGGCACCGCGGTCTGGAATCGGTTCCACGCCGAGCGCGGCATCCGGGCGACCGCGGCGTTTCCGTTCCGCTTCGATGCCGATCATAGGGCGGCGCTCAGCATCAACAGCGCGCTTCCGGGCGCGTTCACCGAGGCCGAGATCGAGCTGTTCGAGGAGCTGGCGGGGGACATCGGGTTCGGCCTCAGGGCCCTGCGCGCCGAGCGTGATCTGCGCGACCGGCAGGCGCGGCTGCTGACCGCCGAGCGGGTCGCGCGCACGGGGTTTATCGATTGGAATCTGGCGACCAACCAGGTCGAGTTGTCGAACGAGGTAATGCGCCTGTTCGGGCTCAAGCGCGTGAGCGGACCGGTCCCGATCGAGCGCGCGACCGAGATGATCCATCCGGAGGACCGCGAACGCGTGGGCGCAGCGCTCGCGCTCGCCGTTCGGGGCGAAGGCAGCTACGACCTTGATCATCGGATGCTGCGGTCGGACGGCAACGTCGTCTGGGTCCACGCCCAGGCCGAGCTGATCCACGCCGCCGGGGGCGGGCCCGTCACCTTGCTCGGCACGGTGACCGACATCACCGCACGCATGGAATCCGAGCGCGCGCGGCACGAAAGCGAGGAGATGCTGCGCGAGCTGGCGGCGAACATGCCGGAGATGGTCTGGATTTGGGAGGCCAAAACGGAAGAGTTTGTCTACCTGAGTCCCGCGGTGGAACGGGTATTCGGGCGCAGACTTTCGCTGGGCAAGAGCACGGCAAGCGAGTTCTTCGCCGCGCTCCACCCGGACGACGCGGCGCGGGCGCTGGCGGGAGCGAAGGAGCATCCGCTCGGGGGCTACGACGGTGAATTTCGCGTCGTGCGCCCTGACGGAACGGTCCGTTGGATACATGGCCGGACATTCGCGATTCGCGATGAGGCGGGCGAAGTGCACCGGGTGGCGGGCATCGGGGCGGACATCAGCGAGCGCAAGGACGCCGAGGAGCGGCTGCTTAGGCTCGCGCACTACGACCACCTGACCGACCTGCCCAACCGCAAGTTCTTCGACGACTCGCTCGACCGGGTGATCGCGCAGGCGAGCGAGCGCAAGCAGGTCGTGGCGGTGCTGCTGCTCGACCTGGACCGCTTCAAGACGGTCAACGATACCCTCGGCCACGCCACCGGGGACGAGCTGCTGCGCCAGGCGGCCGGGCGGCTGCTCGAGCACGTGCGCCTGCGCGACGTGGTGGGGCGCCTGGGCGGGGACGAGTTCGGCCTGGTGCTGCAAAGTCTCGACGGCGTGCAGGGCGCGGGCACCGTGGCGGGCAACATCCTGCGGGCGCTGAAGGCGCCGTTCGACATCGGCGGGCGCGAGCTGTTCCTCTCCGCGAGCATCGGCATCGCGGCCTATCCGGCCGACGCGCAGGATCGCGACAGCCTGCTGCGCTACGCCGACACGGCGATGTATCAGGCCAAGGCGGAAGGGCGCGCCACCTACCGTTTCTATACCGCGCGGATGAACGCGCACGCGGCCGAGAAGCTGGAGATGGAAGGACTGCTGCGCCGGGCGATCGAGCGCGACGAGTTCCTGCTGCATTACCAGCCCAAGCTCGACCTGCGCAGCGGCAAGGTGGTCGGCGCCGAGGCGCTGCTGCGCTGGCAGCGCCCGGGGGTCGGCATGGTCTCGCCGGGCGAGTTCATCCCGCTGCTGGAGGAGACCGGGCTGATCGTGCCGGTGGGCGAATGGGTGCTCGGCGAGGCCTGCCGCCAGCTGCGCGCCTGGGCCGACGCCGGGATCGAATCGTTCAGCGTGGCGGTCAACCTGTCCGGCGTGCAGTTCGGGAGCGCGGAGCTGGTGCAGCGCATCCGCCGCGCGGTGGCCGATCAGGCGCTCGCCCCGTCGCGGCTCGAGCTCGAAATCACCGAAAGCGCGGTCATGACCAACCCCGAGGTCGCGGCGGCGGCGCTGGCTAAGCTGAGCGAGGCCGGCTTCCGCGTGTCGGTCGACGACTTCGGCACCGGCTACTCGAGCCTGAGCTACCTCAAGCGCTTCCCGATCAGCGCGATCAAGATCGACCAGTCGTTCGTGCGCAACATCACGACCGATCCCGACGATGCGGCAATCGCGTCGGCGGTAATCGGCATCGGCCACGGGCTCGGGCTCATGGTTATCGCCGAGGGAGTCGAAACGGCGGAACAGCAAGAGTACCTGCGCGCCCGGGGCTGCGACCAGGTGCAGGGTTATTTGATTGCGCGCCCGCTGGCCGCCGCGGACCTAGCCGAATTCCTGCGCCGGCACGCGACCGGAAATCAATAGCCCGCGGCGCGATCAACCTGGGCCTCGGGCGGCTCGCCGCGCTGCGCGCGCTCGAGATTGCGGATCACGAACGGCAGCGCGGTGCGCGGGTCGGTGAGCGCGGCGATGTGCGGGGTCAGGCTCACCTCCGGGTGCGACCAGAAGGGGTGCGCCGGCGGCAGCGGCTCGGTCTCGAACACGTCCAGGTAGGCGTGCGCCAGGCGGCCTGCGTCGAGCGCGGCGACGAGGTCGGCTTCGACTAGGTGCGCGCCGCGCGCGAGGTTGATCAGGCAGGCGCCGCGCGGCAGCAGCGCCAGCGTGCGAGTGTTGAGGATGCCGCGCGTTTCGGGCGTGAGCGGCAGCAGGCAGACCAGCGCGCCGCTTTGCGCCAGCATGGCGTCCAGCCCGTCCGCGCCCGAGAAGCATTCGACGCGCTCGATTGCCTTCTGCCGCCGGCTCCAGCCGCAGAGCCTGAAGTCGAGCGCGAGCATGCGCTGCGCGACGCTGCGCCCCAGCTCGCCGAGCCCGAGCAAGCCGACCGTGCGCTCGGCGGCGAGGCGCTGCGGCAACGGTTGCCAGACGCGCTTGCGTTGCTGCGCGCGGTAGCGGTAGAGGTGGCGGTGCCAGTCGAGCACGCGAGAGAGCACGCTTTCGCCCATCGCCGCGACCATTCCCGGGTCGACCAGGCGCGCGAGCGGGACGCCGCGCGGCAGGCTCGGGTCGGCGAGCAGGCCGTCCACCCCCATCCACAGCGACTGGATCAGCTTGAGCGCGGTGAAGCCGCCGAGCGCGCCCGCGGGCGGCTTCGCCACCAGCGCGACCTCGATCGTCGCCGGGTCGGGGATCGCAGGCCAGAGGTGAAAGCGCGCCGCCGGCAGCGCGGCGCGCAAGCCCGGCAGCCAGCGCTGCGGGTCTTCCTCCGGTGCGACGAACGCGACCTCCATCCTGGCTCCTGCGCGGGTGCGGCGCGATGGTAGCATCGCGCGGGGGGCGACCGCAGACGAGGAGGAGGAGATGACGATCCGCAATTTCAGCGAGGACACGCTGACCGCCGAGGTGCTGCGGCGCATCGAGGGCACGCCGAACGCGCGCCTGAAGGAAGTGATGACGAGCCTTGTGACGCACCTGCACGCCTTCGTGCGCGAGGTGCGGCCGACGCCGCAGGAATGGGTCACCGGCATCAAGTTCCTCACCGACACCGGCCACTGGTGCGACGACAAGCGCCAGGAATACATCCTGATGTCGGACACGCTCGGCGTGTCGATGCTGGTGGACTTCATCCACTACGGTAATGATACGAACGCGACCGAGTCGACCGTGCTCGGCCCGTTCTTCGTCGAGGGCGCGCCCGAGATGCCGCTCGGCGCGAACATCGCCAAGCCCGGCACGCCGGGCGAGCCGTGCGAGGTGAGCGGCAGCGTGTCCGGGCTGGACCGCAAGCCGGTCGCCGGCGCGCTGCTGGACGTGTGGGAAGGCGGCGGCGACGGCTTCTACGACGTGCAGAAGAACGAGGGCATGAACCTGCGCGCGCGCTTTCGCGCCGGCGCCGACGGCAGGTTTCACTTTGGCTGCGTCAGGCCGGTGAGCTACCCGGTGCCGCACGACGGGCCGGTGGGCAAGATGCTCGCCGCCACCGGGCGCCACCCGATGCGCCCCGGGCATCTGCACTTCAAAATTCAGGCGCCCGGGTATGAGCCGCTGGTGACGCACCTGTTCGTGCGCGGCGACGAGTTCCTCGATTCCGACGCGGTGTTCGGCGTCAAGGACTCGCTGGTGATCGACTACAAGAAGAATGCAAAGGGCGTTTACGAGGCGAGATACGACTTCGTGCTAAAACCTTCGGGGAGCGGAGAATGACCGTCGAGAAAGACATCACAGCGCTGGAGGACAAGCGCTGCGCCGCCATGATCGCGCGCGACGCCGATGCGCTCGCGGCGATGCTGCATTCATCACCGGGCGGGCGGAGATCGAGGTCGACGTCAACGGTCAGCACAAGTCGCTGCGCTTGCGCTATCTCGACGCCTGGACGCGCATGCCGCAGGGCTGGAAGTTCGTCGCCTGGCAATCGACCGCAATCCCACCGAAGTAGATTCGGCGGGAATTCCTGGAGGCTGACGCGATCCTGACTCGAAAAACGCACGCCGTTTGATCTAGCTTAAAGCGCATCACTGCTGCGCCGCGGAAAATCCCTTCATCCGTAACGGATTCAATCCACTCGAAGGGAGACGATGATGCGACAAGGCAAGTTGGGGACGTTCATCGCGGCGTTCGCGATGGCAGGCGGCGGGCTGCTGCTCGCGCCGGGCAGCGCGCAGGCGGTGCCGAGCTTCGCGCGCCAGACCGGCTTCGCCTGCGAGGCCTGCCACACCGTGTTCCCGGAGCTGACGCCTTTCGGGCGGCGTTTCAAGATGAACGCCTATACGGTGGACAACCTGCCGCAGGTGAGCGGAATGACTCAGAGCAAGGAGCAGTCGCTCGCGCTCAACCAGCTGCCGCCGCTGTCGTTCATGCTGCAGGCGTCCTACACCAGCACCAAGGCGGCCATGCCGGATTCGGTCGTTGCCGGAGCGCTGGCGCAGAACGGCCAGGTGCAGTTCCCGCAACAGGCGAGCCTGTTCTACGCCGGCCGCATCGCACCCAACCTGGGCGCCTTCGTGCAGATGACCTACGACGGCACCGCGGGCACCTTCGGCTGGGACAACACCGACGTCCGCTACGCCAGGATGGCGAACGACAAGTTCCTCTGGGGCGTGAGCGTCAACAACAACCCCACGGTGCAGGACCTGTGGAACACGACCAACGCGTGGCAGTCGCCGTTCGATCAGCGCAGCGCCACCGCGCCGTCGCCGGGCGCATCGACCCTGCTCGGCGGAGGCGCGGCCGACATGGCCGGGGTGACCTTGTACGGTTCCTGGAACGACACGGTCTATGCCGAACTGGGCGGCTACCGCTCCGCGCCTGCGGTCGGCATCCCGCTGGACAGCACCAATACCAACGTGCTGAACGGCTTCGCGCCGTACTGGCGCCTTGCCTATGAGCGCCAGTGGGACCGCAGCTCCTGGGAAGTCGGCGCCTACGGCATGACGGCGAAGATGTTTCCCGGAGGCGGCGTTGCCTTGTCCGGCCCGACCAACAAGCTGAGCGACTGGGCGATCGACTCGCAATACCAGTACATCGGCGACCAGCACCTGTTCTCCGTCATGGGCACTTACCTCAAGGAGAAGCAGACCTGGGACGCGGGCGGCGCGGCCAATCCGAGCAACGACCTCAAGACGCTGAGGGTCGGGGCGAGCTACTACTACCAGCGCAAGTACGGCGCGGCACTGGGCTACTTCTCGACCACCGGAACGCCCGACGCCACCCTCTATGCCTCGGGCACGGCGGTGAAGGGATTCGCCAACAACCTGCCCGACAGCAAGGGCTGGATCGCCGAGCTCGACTGGGTGCCGTACCAGAACACCAAGTTCGCGCTGCAGTACACGATGTACAACAAGTTCAACGGCGGCGACGCCAACTACGACGGGATGGGCAGGAACGCGAAGGACAACAACACGATGTACCTGCTCGGCTGGCTCAACTTCTAGGCAATCGACCATGAAAAAAATCATCGCAATCGCAGTTGGGGCCCTGCTCGCTTCGGGCACGGGCGCGGCGCTGGCGCAACAGGACGCGAAGTCCCTCGCTACCGGCGTGTGCGCGGCCTGCCACGGGCCTGAAGGCCACAGCATCTCGCCCGTATTCCCTCGGCTCGCCGGGCAGCAGGCCGCGTACATCGTGCTTCAGCTCGACGCATTCCGCAGCCACGCGCGCGGCGACCCCAACGCCCAGGCCTACATGTGGGGTATGGCGTCGCAGCTCTCGGACGCGACGATGAAGGCGCTGGGCGACTACTACGCGGCGCAAAAGCCTGCGCACGAGAAGCCCGAGTACCCTGATTTGTTGGCCGAGGGCAAGAAGATCTACACCGAGGGGATCCCGGTGCAGAACGTTCCGGCCTGCGCCAGCTGCCACGGCCCGAAGGCGGAGGGCGCGGGCGCGTTCCCGCGCCTCGCCGGGCAGCACACCGACTACCTGGTCGCCCAGCTGCAGGGCTTCCAGTCGGGGCTGCGCTCGAACGCGCCGATCATGCTCGGCGTGGTCAAAACGCTGAGCCCGGAGCAGATGAAGGCGGCCGCGACCTACGCCGCGTCGCGCTAGCGTGATTATGCGCATCGCGCTTGCGCTGCTGACCTTGCTCTGTCTCGCCGCGCCGGCGGCGCGGGCCGCCGGCGATTCGAGCCTTGAGCAGCAGGTGAAGGCGCTCAGTGAGCAGGTGCACGAACTGCAGCAGCGCGTCGACCGCCTCGAAGGGCGGACGAGTTCGGCTGCGCCGGCCGCGGCCGGCTACATCACCCCCGAGGCCGCGCTGAGGGGCACTTGGGCGAGGGTGAGGCCCGACATGGCCGAGGCCGAAGTCGCCTCGCTGCTCGGCGCGCCGTCGAAGAAGTTCACCCTCGACGGCCGTCGGGGCTGGTACTACTACTATCCCGGCACCGGCGCCGGGTCGGTGTTTTTCACCGACGCGGGCCGGGTCTCGAGCCGCCAGTCGCCGTTCGGCATGGGCTGGTAGGGCCGCGCAGCATGGGTTAAGGTTGCCGCCGGATCCCGGCAACCATGACCATCGACCAGCGAATCGCGCGCCTGCACGGCGAGATGACCGAGTGGCGGCGGGACATCCACGCCCACCCCGAGCTCGGCTTCGAGGAGACGCGCACCGCGGGAATGGTGGCCGACAAGCTCGCCTCGTTCGGACTTGAAGTGCACCGCGGCGTCGGGCGCACCGGCGTGGTCGGCGTGCTGCGCGCGGGCAAGGGCTCGCAGTCCGTCGGGTTGCGCGCCGATATGGACGCGCTGCCGATCCAGGAAAGCAACGCCTTTGCCCACCGCTCGCGCAACGACGGCAGGATGCACGCCTGCGGCCACGACGGCCACACCACGATGCTGCTCGGCGCCGCCAAGGCGCTCGCCGCGACGAAGAATTTCGATGGCACGGTGAACTTCATCTTCCAGCCGGCGGAAGAAGGGCTGGGCGGCGCACGCGCGATGATCGAGGACGGCCTGTTCGAGCGCTTTCCCTGCGAAGCCGTGTTCGGCATGCACAACCGCCCCAGCCTGCCGCTGGGCTGGTTCGCGGTGCGCGCCGGCCCGATGATGGCCGCTGGCGGCTTCTTCGACATCACGATCCACGGCAAGGGCGCGCACGGCGCGCGGCCCGAGGTCGGCGTCGACCCGGTGATCGTCGCGGCGCACGTCGCGACCGCGCTGCAGACCATCGTCTCGCGCAACGTGGCGCCGGTCGACACCGCGGTGGTCAGCGTGACCAAGATCCACGGCGGCGACGCCTACAACGTGATCCCCCAGTCGGCGACGTTGGCCGGCACCGTACGCGCTTTCTCGCGCCCGGTGATGGAGACGATCGACGCCGCGCTGCGGCGCATCGCGGCCGGGGTGGCCGAGGGCTTCGGCGCGAAGGCCGAGGTCCGCCTCGAATGGAAGTTCGCGCCGACGGTCAACGACCCGAACGAGGCCGAGTTCGCCGCCGGCGTATGCGCCGGGCTGGTGGGCGCCGAGCGAGTGCAGCGCGACCCGCCGCTGATCATGGCCTCGGAGGACTTCTCCTTCATGCTGGAGAAGCTGCCCGGCTGCTATATCAATATCGGCAACGATTCGGGCGCGACCTCGTGCGAGGTGCACAACCCCGGCTACGACTTCAACGACGAGGCGCTGCCCTTGGGCGCGGCGTTTTTCGTGCGCCTGGTCGAGACCCGCTTTCGCGCAGGTGGCCGAGCATAGCCTCGAGCCCCAGCACGTAGGAGCGCACCCCGAACCCCGCCACCATCCCGACCGCGGTCTCGGCCAGGATCGAATGAAAGCCGCGCCGCTCGATGTTGGTGATGTGCACCTCGACGTAGGGGTAGGGCAGCGCACGCAGGCAGTCGCGCAGCGGGTAGCCGGCGAACAGGAACGCCGCCGGGTTCATCACCACGCCGTCGAGCTTCTCGTCCACGCCGCGGTACAGGCGCTCGATCGCTTCGGCTTCGCTGTGGGTATAGAAGATATCGAGCCGGTACTTGTTGGCCTTGGCGTGCGCGCGCAGCATCGCGTCGAGCTCGGCCGCGGTGGTCTTGCCGTAGAGCTCCGGCTGGCGCTTGCCGAGGTAGCTCAGGTTGGGGCCCTGGATCAGCAGAATGTTGCGCATAGCTGGAATGATAGCAAGTCGAAGCGCGGGCAGCGCCGTCTGCTACCAGCGTTTCTTCAGGCCCGCTTCGAAGCCGCCCGGCAGCAGCTCGAGGAAAAAAGGCGATTTCCTCTCGTGGGCGTAGTAGCCGGCGGCGCTGCCGAGAGCGAAGCCCGCGAGCACGTCGGTCTGCCAGTGCGCCCGCGACTTCATGCGCGCGATGCCGTCGTACAAGGGCAGCAGCTCGAGCGCGTAGACCGCGGGATGATCGCGGCGGTACTCGAGCACGAACGGCGTCACCGCCGCGCTGATGAAGCTCACCTCGCCGCTCGGGAAACTGTAGTGGCCGCGGCCCTGGAACCATTTGTTCGGGTCATCGATCTGGCCCGGCCGGGCGCGAGTAAAGATTTCCTTCGCCGCGGTCGCGGACGCTACGGCCAGGACCGACGCGTCGAGCGCCTGCCAGTACGTTCGTCCGATCCGGCTGTCGCCGCCTTCCCACAGCGCTCCGCCGACCAGCGTGACCAAAGTCAGGTCCTGCAGCAACAGCTGGTCGTGACGCGACCAGATGCCGCTCTGGTCGAAGCCGATGCGGTGATCGATGCCGAGCGGCCCGCCGGCGGCGTGCGCGAGCGCGGCGCACATCAGTCCCAGCGCAGCGGTCAATTGCTTCATGGCCGAAACGTCACGCGCACGTCGAGGCCACGTAGCCCGGGGCCGTCGGCCAGGCGCACGGTCGCGCCGTGGCGCTCGGCGACGCGCTTGACGATCGCCAGGCCGAGGCCGGTGCCGGGCGCGGCGGCGTCCTCGCCGCGGTGGAAACGATCGAACACCCGCTCGCGCTCCGCGGCGGGGATGCCCGGGCCGCTATCGGTCACGCCCAGCACCGGGCAGCCCGCTTCGGTGCCGACGCTCACGTCCACCTTGCCGCCGCGCGGCGTATAGCGCAGGGCGTTGGCGACCAGGTTGCCGAGCATCACGCGCAGGCCGTCGCGCTCGCCGCGCACGCTCGCGGCCGCCTCGACCTCCACGCCGAGATCAATGCCGCGGGTCTCGGCCAGCGCATCGTTCTCGGCTACCACGTCGCGCGCAAGCTGCGCCAGGTCGACCTGCTCCAGCGCCCGCTGCTCGAGCGCCGGTTCCTGGCGCGCGAGCGCGAGCAGCTGCTCCACCAGGTGCGCGGCGCGGTCGAGGCGCTCGTGCAGCCGCGCGAAGGCGGTCGCCTGGGCGGGCCCGGGCCCGGCGCGCTCGGCGAGCTGCAGCTGCAGCTTGAGCGCCGCGAGCGGGCTGCGCAGCTCGTGCGCCGCGTCGGCGACGAAGGCGCGCTGCGCCTCGAGCGAGTGCTCCAGCCGGCCCAGCAGGTCGTTGAGCGCCTGCAGCATGGGCAGAATTTCGGGCGGGATGCCCTCGGTCGAAAGCGGCTGCAGCGCGGCGGCCGAGCGCTGCTCGACCGCGCGCGCGACACGCTGCAGCGGCGCGAGGCTCTTGCCGACCACGACGCCGATCAGGATCGCGAGCAGGGGGATGAGCGCGAGAAACGGCAGCAGCGAGCGCGCCGCGACTCCGAACACCAGCTCGTCGCGCGCGCTCAGCTCCTGCGCGACCTGGACGTACTGCCCGCGCCGCGTCTGGCCGAACACGCGCCACAGTGTCGTGCCCCTTCGAATCGTGTGGAATCCCTCCTCGGGTTGGCGCGGCAGCGCGTCCGCGGGATGCGAGGCGTAGACGGGCGCGCCTTCGCGCTGCCAGACCTGGACCACCACATCCTGCTCCGGATCGTGCTCGCCGGGCTCGCGCTGCGCCGCCGTGATGTGCGTCGGCAGCGAGGCGGCGATCTCGCTCAGCTGGTAGTCGAACAGCTCGCTCACTTCCTCGCTCACCTTCAGGTACATGGCGAGCCCCGCCACCAGCGTGCAGGCCAGCATGCCGCCCAGCAGCCACAGCAGCAGCTGCTGCCGGATCGTCCTCAAGCGGGCCTGGCCAGCTTGTAGCCCACGCCGCGCACGTTCTTGATCGCGTCGCCGCCGAGCTTCTTGCGCAGCGAATGGATGTGCACTTCCACCGTGTTGCTGCCGATCTCCTCGTTCCAGCCGTACAGCTTTTCCTCCAGCGCCGGGCGCGACACGATCTCGCCCGGGCGCTCCAGCAGCGCGTGCAGCAGCGCGAACTCGCGCGCCGAGAGCGCGAGCGCCCGCCCGTCGAGGCTTGCCTCGTGAGTCGCGGGGTTGAGCGTCAGGCCGCCGAACTCGAGCTCGGGGCTGGTCCTGCCCACGCGCCGGCGCAGCAGCGCGCGCACGCGCGCGAACAGCTCGTCGAGGTCGAACGGCTTGACCAGGTAGTCGTCGGCGCCGCTGTCCAGCCCCTTGACCCGCTCGGGCGGCGCGTCGCGCGCGGTGATGATCAGCACCGGCGCGCCGCCGCCGCGCCGGCGGTACTCGGCAAGGACCTCGAGCCCCTGCTTCCTCGGCAAACCCAGATCGAGCAGCACCAGATCGTAGACGTCGTTCGCCAGCGCGAGCTCGGCGCCGCGGCCGTCGCGCACCCAGTCCACCGCGTAGCGCTCCCCGCGCAGGCCTTCCTCCAGGCTCTCGCCGATCATCGGGTCGTCCTCGACCAGCAGCAGCCTCATGCCATTGCCTTCCTCAAGTGCTGAAGGGCGCGCGCGAGCCCTGCGACCAGCCATTGTCCGGCAGGCGTGCGCAGCGCCGCAACCGCAAGCGCGCCGACCGCGAATCCGCCCAGGACGTCGCCGGGATAGTGAATGCCGAGCAGCACGCGCGCCCAGCCGACGACGAGCGCGGCGCCGAGCAGCGCCGCGCCCAGGGGCCGCGTGCGCCAGGCGCCGGAGCTCCAGAGCGCGAATCCGGTGGCGGCTAATACCGTTACGTGATCGCTTGGAAACGAGCTGTCGGCCACATGGTGCAGAAAGTTGTGGCCGACGCCGGCCGCGAACGGCCGTGGCCGGTACCAGGCCAGCGCGACGACCTGGTTCACGAGCAGCGCACTGCCGCCGGCCGCGAGGGCGCTCACGGCCGCGAGCCTCTGGAACCCGCGTCCGAAGACCCACAGGCCGAGCAGAAGGACGGGCACGAGGTAGACCAGCCCCTGCGCGATGGCGATCGCGCCTTCGAGGCGCCAGCCCGCGAGCGCGGCGCTCGCGTTGAGGTGCCGGAACAGCTCCAGATCGAGCTGCGCCAGGCTCATCGCGCCCTGTCTTCCCGCTCGGCAACGACCGCCAGCGCGTCGCGGCGGGTGACGGTCAGGAAGGTCACAAGGGCGACGATGGTCGCGAGGAAGATCTGGCTCGTCACCGAGGCGCCCAGGCCCAGGCCGCCGTTGGCGAGCGGCTGCGAGAGCAGGTCGCCGAAGGAGGCGCCGAAGGGCCGCGTCAGGATATAGGCGATCCAGAAGGTCAGCACGGTGTTCGCGCCCAGCGCGTAGCGCGCCAGGGCCGCCGCGCCGATCATGGCGCCGAAGATGATTCCCGCGGTGGCGTAGCCCAGGGCGAAGCTCTCGGCCATCAGGTCGCCCGCGGCGGTGCCCAGGGCGAAGGTGAACAGGATCGCGACCCAGTAGAACAGCTCGCGCCGGGTGCTCACGATGGTGCGGATCGAAAGCGTCTTCTCGCTCGCATACCAGGCGATGAAGGTGGCGACGAGCGCCAGGCTGAACACGACCGTAGTGGTCTGCAGCGACACCCCGAGCTTGTCGACCAGGGTGTCGGTGACGAGGGTGCCCACGACGCTGATCAGGACCACCGCGATCCAGTAGATCGAAGGCACGTATTTCTTGAGCCGGAGCTGCGCCGCGAGCGCCGCGACCAGCAGAACGGTCATGATGACGTCGGTGACCGCGGTGCCCAGATTCAGGGTGACCGACAGATAATCGGCCGCGGTCTCGCCCACGGTGGTGGCCATGATCTTGATGACCCAGAAGTACAGCGTGACTTCGGGGACCTTGTTGAGCATGCGTGCGGCGGGTGCCGAGAGTGGCTTCATCGCATTTCCCCTTTCGTAACCAAAGGCCGCGATCAACGCGGACCCGCGGAGACTACAGGCCGCATAGTTAAGCGAGACTTAAGAGGGGTTAAGCGCTGTCCGCAGGGTGCCCGTCGCGCCCGCTAGTAGTTCTCGCGCTGGAAGATAAGGTTGTCGGGCTGCGAGCCGTACAGGCCGAAGGCGGCGCGCGCGGACGGGTTGTCGTCGTACATGGTGTTGGGATTGCCGTCCGGGTTGAGCAGATCGTTCCAGCGCCCGAGCAGGTAGGGCAGCACCGCCGCCGAAGCCGGCGTTTCGCCGCCGGCGGAGCTGGCGCAGTAGTTGCCCGCCGCGACGGTGCCCAGGTTCGGCGTCAGGCGCACGCTGCCGGTCACGCCGGCAGGCGGCGGCGCAAGGGTGAGCGTGCCGCCCCCGGCGCTGAAAGTGACCGGGTTCTGCTGCACGAAGGTCTTGCAGTTGCCGCCGCCCGGGGCGAGCGCACCGTCGTAGCCGTCCAGGATGATTGCGCCGCGCGGGATCCGGGTGCAGCTGTCCAGGGTGTTGGTCGCGAAGGTCGCGCCGTTCCAGTATTCGGCCGTGATCGGCACCGGCACCGCCACCCCGTCCGGGCCGAGCGCGTTGTCCATCTCGATGCGGCCGAAGCGGAGCTGGGTGCTGGCGCCGACCTGCTGGTGCTCGTTCACGGAGTTGTTGTCGACGTCCATGTCGTACGCCGCGCTCGCCAGTCCCACGCCGTCGCCGTCGGCGGGCGCAACGCCGATCTTCGCGGCGGCGAACGGCCCGTCGGGATTGTCCGGGCTCGCGCGGTTCACCGCGAGCGTGTAATCGACGCTCGCCGCGCCCGTGCTCCAGCCGAGCGCGCCCGAGTTGCCCAGGTCGAGCCGCGAGCTGAGATTGGTCGCGCCGTTGACCGCGCCGAAGCCCATGCCCGCGGGCACCGTGGGCAGCTTGGCGAAACCGGATGCCGTGGTGTAGTTCTGCGTGGTGGCGTTGGCCGCGTTCTGCGCGGTGAGCGTGTACTGCAGCCGGATGCCCTCGCCCAGGTAGCTGAAGGCGGAGGCCGGCGCGCAGGCCGCGGCGACGCGGTTGGTGAGGACCCCGCCGGAAAGCGTCAGGTGGTCGGGGATGAAGCGCCCGACGCCGGTCAGCCCGGCGCTCGAGTTGGTCACGGCCTGCCCGCTGCCCAGGTAATTGGTGCTCAGCGCGTGCAGGTCGATGAAGCCCACTTCGCTCCAGTTCACGCTTTGCGTCTTCGCGCCGGCGCTGAAGGCGCTGAAGCTCGTGCCGCCGCCCAGGGTGCCGGCATTTCCGCCGGCGGGCGCGTTCAGGCTGTGGCTGAGCGTCGCCGCCGCATCGAAATTCGGCGTCGCCGCGTTGGACGCAATCTGCGCGTCGTTGTCGGGCACGCCGTCGGCGTTGGCGTCATCGCCCGCCTTCCACGCCACCGCGCTGAGCGTGACGTTGAAGTTGGCGCCCGCCTTGGCGAACACCGGGCTCGCCGGCGAGGGGCTCGCGGCGGTCGTCACTCCGCTCACCCGCAGCCCGAACGGGCGCACCACGAAGGCGTTGCTCGAGCCGGTCATGGTGGTCGCCGCCGGCGGCGCGGGCAGCGCGTAGCTCGCGTAGAGCTGTACGCTGCCGGCGTCCGGATACGACACTACCAGTGGCGCCTTGGACTGCGCATCGAACGCGAGCGACACGCCGGTGTAGGCCCCGGGTCCGCCCGCGCCGGTGGCGATCGCCTGCATCGCCCCGCCGCTGTTGCGCACGGCAAGCGCGCTCGCCCCGCCGGTCGGGTTCAGATGCGCCCCCGCGAGCCCGACGCTCACGGTCTGGTTCTGGAACACCGTGGCGCACGCACCCGTATTGGTATCGGTGCGCATCGCCTGCAGGTAGCGCGTCTGCGTCCCGAAGCCGACGTTAGAAGGTTTGCCCGCGAGCTGCGTGCCGAGCGTCGCCACCGCCGTGCCGCTCGAGTCGGTCACCCGGAACGCGGTATCGGCGAAGGTGAGGCTCGGGTCCTCGGTGCTCGCCTCGTTGCGCCCGCCGCTGTCCAGCAGGTTCACGCTCAGCGTCGCCGGCGTGTTCTGCCTCAGCCGCACCGTGAAGTTGGTCTCCCCGCCCGGCCAGATGTAGCTCGCCTGGCCGTTGTTCGCGCCCGAGGGCGTCCAGCTGCCCGTACCGCTCACCAGCCCCGCCACCCACACCCCGGCTCCGGTCGAGGTGCCGAGCGTGAGCACCGTGCCCGCCGCCGGCGCCACTTCCACGTGGCCCGCGTCGTGACCTGCAATCCTCACTTGCGAGGGCTCGCAAGTCAGGCCCGTCGAACCCCCGGGAAGATTGATCGCGTAGTGGGTGAGCGAGACCGGGCAGGCATGAGTTTGCGTGCGCAGCGCCGCAACCTCGGCGGCGCTCAGGTCGCGCGAATAGGCGAGAACTTCGTCGATGTAGCCGTTCGCCGGATTCGTCGTGTAGCCCGAGGTATTCACGCCGCCAGTGCGGTTGTCGCCGATGTAGAGCGTGTTGGTTTGACCCATCGTGCCATTGGAATTGTTATTGCCCCCCGAGCTTGCAACCAGCACACCGTCCACGTAGATGTACAAGCCTACATTCACGTCCCACGCCGCCGCAACGTGATGCCACGTGTTGGCTGCAAACGCGAGAGGCGGGCTCGCCGCGCTGGTGATCGCACCGCTGTTGTCGCTGACGAGGAAGACCAAGCTGCCGTTGCCCCGCTTCGCGAGGAAGAAGAACCGGTCTCGTCTCGCGCGTCCTCGATTGTTCGAGGCGTCGAACAGCATGCGCGCCGTGCCGTCGTTCCAGGCCGAGTTGCTGCTGTACCAGAACGCGATCGTCCCGGTATTGCCGAGCGTGGTCGCGGGGTTGAGCGGCGTGGCGACTGCATTGGTGCCCGAGGCGGGGAAACGCCCGGCACCGCACGTGCCCGGATTGGCGGGAATCGCGCTTCCCGGAGGCAAGGGAATCGTCGGATACGGCACGGGCGCGGCGCCGCCAACGGCCGTGGCGTTGTTCGCATTGACCGAACTGTCGATCACGCCGCCCCAGCTCGCCTCATCCATATGGTATTCGGCCACAAGGCCGGCCGCGCCACAGACCGCGGCGCGGCTGGAGAACAGGATGGCGCTGCCCGCGCTCACCGACGCGGTGTTGTAGGAGTACTGTGTCGCGTCGGTCGGGCTGACCTGCACCCCGATCGTCGCTGAACTGCCGTCGGCGCTCCCCGCGCCGTATTGGAACTTGATGTCGCCGTTCTCGTACAGAATCGCCTGGAAGGTGTAGCTGCCGGCGCCGCCGTAGACGGGGACGTTCTCCCACGACACGACGAAGCGCCGGTTCGGCGCGCTGCCGAGCAGGCTGTAGCGCACCGTGCCGCCGATCGCCGGGTCGAGGTCGTCCCAGTACGGCGCAAGGAAGTTCAGATACACCGGCGTAGGCAGGGGCTGGTTCAGGTAGGCCTGGTGCATCGCCTGATCGGGCCCGAACTGCAGCAGGCCATTAGACATGATGCGCACCTGACTGTAGCTGACACCGGCAAAGGTGAAATTGAAGCCCATGTTGACGACCTGCTTGTCGTCGTCAATCGGGTACGCAGTGTTGGTCTGGTCCCACACCACGTTGGTGCTTGCGCTGTCCCAGGCGTACGGCTGGCCGGTCAGCATGCAGTAGGTCGCGGCCTGGGCGGAGGAAACCGCGCCGGCGCATAGTAGCGCCGCCGCGGCGCAAGCGATGCGCAGCATCGTGAGCGATTGGTGTAAGGGCTTCATCGTTCCGCGCTCGACTCCTGCCGCCCGCCCTTCCCGCATTCGCGCATTGACCTTTCTGCCATCCCCTTCCGCTTGCGGTCAAGCGACCCCGTCGCCCAAGAGGGCGGAGATCGAAGCTATTGATTCAGCTGCGATCCCGGGCCCATTTGTATATCAGGTCCTTGGACGTCGGGCAGATCGATCGACGGGCGCTCGATTTCGGGTTTTTCGATCTCCGGCTTGTCGATTGCGGGATTTTCGTCATCCGGCTTTTCGATTCCGGCGCGGTCTGCAGGGTCTGGGCCAATCGCCGCGTGCGGTACTTGCACCTCCGGAGCGGGCAGATTCACGTCCATCGGGTCGACGTCGATCTGAATCTTGTGCACCGCGATGCTGCCATCGGCCTGCAGCGTACCCCGGACGGCGACCGGCACATCCGGCTTCAGCTCGGCGGCGATGCCCCCGATGACGCGCGAGGCGTCCGAAAAGCTGAGCACGACGCCGTTGCTGACCAGGTGTCCTCCGGCGGGCGGCGTCTGGACGTAACCGGACATCTCCACCACGCGTCCGGCCGGACCGAGCGGCAGCCGTGCGGCAGTTATGCCCTCCGCACGAAGTCCGGATTCTTCGTAGCGGCCGGCCACGCGCACGATATTGCCGACCTTGAGCTGTGCGGGCAGCACGCCGGAAGGCGCAATCAGCTCCTGTCCTGCGACCGTCAACCGTCCGAGCTCACGGTCGATTGTCTGCACGTCGCCGCGCAACACAAAGCGCGCTTCTCCCGCCGCCGCGGGCGCGATGCGCGTCGCGGACCACGAGCCGCCGGCCCGGGGCAGGCCGCTGATCGCGACGAGTTCGCCACGACGCAACTGCGCAAGCAGTGGCGTTTGATCCAAACCCGGCCCCAGTGTGCTGTGCGTGACGTGTACGGTTTGTCCCAACACGGTCAGGGTGCCGGACTCCGCGTCCAGCTCCTGGACCGTGCCTTGCAGGGCCAATTCGGCGTCCACCTGTGCCGCGATGCTGCGCCCCGAGGCCGGATCGAGACGTCCCTGCACGTTCACCACGTCTCCGAGCTGCAGGGCCTTTCGATCGATGGCAAGGCCATCGCGCGTGACGCGCGTGGCCTTATCGAAGAAAAATTCCCGGCCGTTGACGAAAATGCTGCCGAATTTCTGCACCACGCCAAAACCGGTGATGCCGGTCCCCCCGATGCCGCCGCCGGGATCGGTGACTTGCGCCGAAACGGGTCCCGCACCGCCGAGAAGGACAAGCAGCGCGGCAAACAGCCGTACGGTTGGGTGAGTGCGAGTATAAGCAGCGAAGGCATTCATGGCTGGCGTGCTTGCGCGGCCTTGCGTCGCCGGACTCGGCCCGCGGCGACGCGGCTCTTGTCCTCGAAGTAGAACACACCCAGGCGCATCCGCCTGCCGTTCGGCACGCCGCGGCGGATGGCGTCGGAATTCATGGGCATCACCTTGCGGTTGACGTCTTGCAGGAAATGCTCGGAAAGACGAAACAATTCCGGCCGCAGACGTTCGAGCGCCTCCGGCGCGACGAGCTCATAGTAGACCGCGCGTTCCAGGAACGGGTCTCCCGGGCCGGCGAGATTGTGCAGCGCGCTTTGCAGGTGGTCGGACACGTTGTCGCCAAGATAGGCAAGCTTGTCCTGCGGCAGATCGGAGACGTAGGCGCTCCGAACGAGGCTGACCGTATTGTTCCTGCCGATCGTGGCCACCCCGACCCGCACCAGTTCTTCGAGGATCACATTCGGCCGCATGTCGGCGCGCGTCTCGCGCACGAGCCTCTCGAAGCTGGCGCGGTTGCCGCGCGCGCCGAGCGGGAGCGTTTTCGGCCGTTTGCGGGCATCGAGATAGCGCGGCAGCGACAGCCAGCCGGCCACCACCCGCGCAGCGAGCCCCGCGTCGCGGCGCAGCGCCGGTTCGCGCTCGTTCGCCGCAAGCTCCGCCCGCAGGCGCTTGACTTCCTTGCGGTGGATTCCGGACAGCAGGCTGATGCGGCTGTCGGTCACCGATTGCGGCCCGTCGCCGAAGTGCGCTTGCGCTTCGGCGACGTAGACGGATCTGAGCAGATCGGACAGCACGGGAAAGGTCCAGCCGCGGCCGATAAGATGGCGCACGAGAGGGCGCAGAATCTGGAGCAGCGCCGTGTGGAGGGATTTGTCCATGTGTCGAACGATGCCTACTTTAACCGGTCCGGCGCGCCGGCGGCAGGGCCGAGCAAAAAATAGCACACTTCCTGACGCAATTTTCTTGACGGTGGGAAACTTTCCCACTAGTGTTGAAGCGACAAATTGCGCGAAACATCCCGTCCAACTATCGAAATCTTTGGAACGAAACCGGATGCACACGAATTCGAGACTCGCGGCGGCCCTGTTCGCCTTCGGGATCGTCGCTCCGGCGTGGGCGGCGGATCAGGCGTCCAGCGTCACGCTCGGCATCCAGCCCTCGTATTTCACCGGCGACTACGGCTCCGGCACGACCACGAAGATCGCCTATGTTCCGCTGTACGCCAAGTACAAAACCGGCAACCTGAGCCTCAAGCTCACGCTGCCTTACCTCTCGGTGCAAAGCTCCGGCGCGCTGGTTTCGGGCGGAACCGTCATCGACACCGGCGGCGGCGGGGCCGTCACGCGCAAGAGCGGGCTCGGCGACGTGTGGGCGGAAGGCCGCTACCGGTTCCGCGGCAAGGGTGCCGCGCCCGACGTGAGCCCGTACCTCAAGATCAAGTTCGGCACCGCTTCGCGCGCCGACGGGCTCGGCACCGGCAAGCTCGACTACGAGGCCGGTCTGGGCTTCGAGTGGGTCGTGAGCCGGACGGTTTTCCCCGTTCTCGACATCGGCTATCGCGTCGTCGGCTCCCCCCCGGGATTGGATCTGAGGAACACCGTGACCTACGACGCCGGCGTCATTTACCGGGCGGGCGATCATGATTTTCTCTCCGGCCTGTATTCCGGCCGTCAGGCGTCGCGCGCCGGATTTGCCGACGCGGCGGACCTGCTCGTGGCGTGGAATCACGAAACGCGGCCGGGCACCGGTTTCCAGCTCTATCTCGACAAGGGCCTCAGCAACGGCAGCCCCCAATACGGCGCCGGGATCGGCGCCTATGTTCGCTATTGATCAACGACCGGGAGTCTCACCATGAAACCCAGCCTTGTAGTGGTCTCTGTCGCGTCGATGCTCTTTCTTGCCTCGCTGACCGCGCAGGCCGATCGTCCGGCGCCGCCGGGCGCGGCGAGCGCACGTTCAGAAGTTGCGCAGCGCGTGGTCGAACGCGCCGACGTTGAACGGGGGGGCGTCGCAGGATCGCGGATCGATCGACCTGAAATCGCGAACGTCGACATCGACAGACCCGGAATCGATAAACCGGAAATCGAGAAGCCGGAAGTCGACAAGCCTGAAATCGAGCGGCCCGAAACGAGCGGAAATTGACGGCGGCTGCCGCGTGAGCGCCGCCGCCATCCCGGGGCGGGTCACGCGACAGGCGATACAAGGGGAGAAAGTTCTCATGCGCCGGACAGGCGGATTCACCCTGATCGAGCTGATGATCACCGTCGCGGTGGTCGCGATTCTTGCCGCGATCGCGTATCCGAGCTACCTGTCGTATCTGGTGCGCAGCAACCGCGCCGCGGCGCAGAGCGCGTTGATGGACATCGCCCAGCGCGAGCAGCAATACCTGCTCGACGCGCGCGCCTATGCGCCCGACCTGGCCACGCTCAACGTCGCGCTTGCGTCCGGCGTTTCGGCGCACTACACCGTAGCCATCGCCCTGACCGCCGGACCGCCGCCGGGGTTTGTCGCCACGGCGACGCCGATTCCGGGCACCCGGCAGGCGGCGGACGGGGCGCTCTCGATCGACCAGGCGGGCGTCAAGACGCCGCTCGACAAATGGTGAGGCTCACGCCGCGCCGGACGGGCTTCACGCTGATCGAGATGATGCTGACGCTCGTCGTGCTCGGCATCCTCACCACGCTCGCGCTGCCTTCGTTCAGCAACCTCGTTGCGCGCCATCGCACCAAAAGCGCCGCGACCGACCTGTACGTGGCGCTGGTCAAGGCGCGCAGCGAAGCGGTCAAGCGGAACGCCGCCGTGACGCTCGCGCCGAGCGCGGGCGGCTGGCAGGCCGGCTGGCAGGTTCTGGACGCCGGCAATATTGTTCTCGACGCGCACGAAGCCGCACAGGGCGTCACGATCAACGGCGGACCGGTCAACGTCGTCTATCAGAGCTCGGGCCGTATCGTGGGCAATGCTGCTCCGGTGTTCATGGTTTCCAGCCTCGCTGCTTCCTCGTACAGGCAATGCGTCAGCGCGAGCGTGAGCGGCCGACCCTACGTGAAATCATGCTGAATCCGCGCCGCATCGTCATGCTCCCGCAGCAAGGCGTCACGCTGCTCGAGGTGCTGGTGACGATTCTGATCCTTGCCTTCGGCATGCTGGGGCTCGCCGGGCTCATGGGCAAGACGCAAGTGGCTGAAATTGAGGCCTATCAGCGCGCACAGGCAGTGTCGCTGCTGTCCGACATGACCGAGCGCATCGACGCCAGTCGGACCGTCGCGGCTGCGTACGTGACCGGCACCGCCAGTCCGCTGGGCGTCGGCGACACGCAGCCTGCCTCCTGCACCGGGATCCCATTCGGCGCGGCGCGTGATCAGTGCGAGTGGAGCAATGCCCTGAAAGGGGCGGCCGAGCTGAAGTCCGGACTTTACGCCGGCGCAATGCTCGGCGCGCGCGGCTGCATCGAACAGGTGCAGGCGGCGGACCCGACCCCCGGCGTCTGCAAGCCAGGCGTCTATCGGGTGACCGTCGCCTGGCAGGGTCTGAATCCGACGGCGGCGCCTTTCCTTGCTTGCGGCAGCGGACTCTACGGCGCGACGAACCTGCGGCGCGCCATTTCGGCCGACGTGACCATCGGTCTGCCCGGATGCTGACCGCCGCCACGATCCTGCGCCGCGACAGGGCCGCCCCGCCGCAGGGAGGATACTCGCTCGTCGAGCTGATGATCGCCCTGACGCTTTCGCTGCTGGTGCTGATCGGCCTGATCGCGACTTTCGTCGACAGCAGCAAGAACCGCGACGAGGTGGAGCGCGCCAATCAGCAGATCGAAAGCGGACGTTATGCGTTGCAGACTCTGGTAGACGACCTGCGGCTTGCGGGCTATCTCGCGGAGTTCGACGCGGGCAAGGCCGGGCTGGGCCTGCCGCTCTCGCTGCCGGATCCCTGCGCCTTCGACCTGCCGACTCTCAGGATCGCGCTGCCGCTGCACGTGCAAGGCTACGACAACGGTGCAGCGCTGACCTGCCTGAGCGGCGTACGGCCCAACACCGACATCCTGGTGGTGCGGCGCGCAAGCAGCTGCGTTTCGGGCGCGCCGGGATGCGCCGCAGTGGCCGGCGCGCCGTACTTCCAGGCGGCGCTGTGCAGCAGCGCGGCGCAGCTCGGCTCGCCGACGGCGACGGACTGGTATCGCCTCGATACCGACGTCACCAAGCTCGACCGGCTGCAGCGCGATTGCGCCACGCCCGCCGCCGCGCGCCAGTTCTTGACACGGATCTATTTCATCGACTCGAACAACCAGCCCGGGGACGGGATTCCCACGCTCAAGCGCGCCGAGCTGAGCGCGGGCGGGTTCGCGGTCGTTCCGATCGCGGAGGGCATTCAGGACCTGCAGCTCGAATACGGCATCGACACCGACAACGACGGGGTCCCGAACGCCTTCAGCGCCGATCCCGGCAGCTTCAATGCCTGCGCCGGCGCGGCGTGCGTGGCGAACTGGGCGAACGTGGTGGCGGTCAAGATCAACCTGCTCGCGCGCAATTCGACGCCATCCGCCGGCTACACCGACCGCAAGACCTACGCGCTCGGCCTGCAGGCGAGCGGGGCCGCGAACACCGTCGGCCCGTTCAACGACGGCTACAAGCGCCACGTGTTCCGCGGCGAAGTGCGGTTGAACAATCCTGCCGGACGGAGGGAATGATGATGCACGAGTATTGGCTGCAGCGCGGCGCCACCCTGCTGGTCGCCCTGATCATGCTGGTGGTGATGACCCTGTTCGCGCTCACCACGTTCCGGCTCGGAAAATCGAGCCTGCAGATCGTCGGCAACATGCAGCAGCACGACCAGGCGCTCAACAGCGCGGACAACGCAGTCGAGGAAGCGATCAGCAGCACGCGCTTCTTCCAGAATCCGGCTCTGGTTTTTTTGCCGACCTGCGGCGGCGCGAACGTGAAGTGCTATGACATCAACGGCGACGGCAAGCCCGACGTGACCGTGGCGCTGACGCCCAGCCCGTACTGCGTCTCGGCGGCCACCATACCCAACAGCTCGCTCGACCTGTCGAAGCCGGAGGACCTCGGCTGCGCGACGGGAGTGACGCAGAGCTTCGGCATCGTCGGATCGGCGAGCGGCAACTCGCTTTGCGCGAACAGCATCTGGGAGGTCAATGCCGTCGCCACTGACCCTGTTACCCAGGCCAGCGCGGCGGTAACCCAGGGCGTCGCGGTGCGCGTTTCGACCGACGCCGTCGCCGCGGTCTGCCCGTAGAGGAGCTCGAGCCATGACGCCATTCCGGAAACTCGTTCTGCTGTCGGCCTGCGGCGGGCTGCTGCTCGGCCCGCTATCGGCCGCGGGCGAAGACATTGACATCTTCACCGGCGCCTCGGGCGGGGCCGCGACCGCGCCCAAGGTCATGATCCTGATGGATAACGCGACCAACTGGGTACAGGACCAGCCGAACGGAAAATCGAAGTTCCTGGCGCTCTCGGCGGTGCTCGATTCGATCACCACGCCGATGAACGTCGGGCTGGCGATGTTCACCAAGGGCGGGCCGACGAGCGGCGGATACGTGCGCTTCGCGCCGCGCGACATGAGCATTCCGACCAACCGAACGGCGTTCAAGAATCTGCTCGCCGCGATCAGCGCCGACGCCAACGTGGGCCAGGAAACGGGCGCGCTCAAGGACGAGTCGGCCGCGCTGTACGAGATCTACAAGTATTTCGGGGGCCTGACGCCCCGCTCCGGCGCGCTGGCGCAGAACCTCAATGCGGACGCGAACGGCAACCTCGGCACGTATTCGGGCGCGACGGCCTTCGCGCAGGGCCTCACCAGCGGCTTCGCTTTCAATGCCGCCGGCGCCTACGACAGCATCTCCAATGCCTGCAGCAAGAACTACATCATCTACATCGTTTCGAACCAGGCCAATAACGGGGTGCCGGGCCAGCGCATCTACGAAGGCGTCGATTCGGGACCGCAAATTCTTCCCGCGCCCGGGAATCCGGACACTTACGCGGACGAGTGGGCGCGCTACCTGCACGCGAACCCGAACCCCAACATATCGACCTACGTGCTCGATGCCTATTTTCCCGACGACAACCAGGACCTGGGCTATTCGCTCTCGCTGCAGGGGCTGGCGCGGCAGGGCGGGGGCAGCTACAAGCACGTGCGCAACCAGACCGACATCGCCAACGAGCTGCTGCGCATCTTCGCGGAGATCAAGGCGGTGAACAGCACCTTCGCTTCGGCCAGCCTGCCGGTCAACGCCACCAACCGCGCGCAAAACCAGAACCAGGTCTTCATCGGCATGTTCCGCCCGGACCCGGACGCCAAGCCGCGCTGGTTCGGCAACATGAAACAATATCAGCTGATCTACAACGCGAGCGCGGGCACGCTTGACCTCGCGGATGTCAACAAGATCCCGGCGGTAAACCCGCTCACCGGCTTCATCACCGACTGCGCCACCAGCTTCTGGACCAGCGATTCGGGCGCCTACTGGCAGAGCGTGGCCGTCAAGCCGAATCCGGCGGGCGCCTGCACCGCGACGGCCTTCAACAAGTTTTCCGATTCGCCGGACGGGCCGCAGGTCGAGAAGGGCGCCGTCGCGGAGGTGGTGCGAAAGGGCAACAATCCCCCGGCCACCGATACGACCCCGACCTACGCGGTCAACCGCAATGTCTACACCCTGTCCGCCACCGCGACGCTGACGCCGTTCGATGCCACCTCATCCGGGCTGCCTCAGCCGGTGGTCGATTTCACTCTCGGCAAGGACGTCAACGACGAGAACGCGAACAAGAACACGACCGAGACGCGCCCGTCCCTGCACGGCGACGTGATCCATTCGCGCCCGCTGCCGCTCAACTACGGCGGCGCCACGGGGGTGGTCGTGTACTACGGCGCCAACGACGGCACGCTGCGGGCGGTAGAGGCGAGCACGGGCAAGGAGCTGTGGGCCTTCATCGCCCCCGAGCACTTCTCCAAGCTGCAGCGCCTCAAGGACCAGGTCCCGCTGGTGAGTTACCCCAACCTCCCGGCGGGCCTGACGCCGACCCCTACCGCGAAGGACTATTTCTTCGACGGCTCGGTCGGCGCGTTCCAGGACCTGAGCAACACCCGGGTGTGGATCTATCCGACCATGCGCCGCGGCGGCCGCACGATCTACGCCTTCGACGTCGCCAACCCGGCCGTGCCGGTGTTCAAATGGAAGGTCGGTTGTCCGCACGCGGCGGACGACATCGGCTGCACGTCCGGAATGTCGGGCATGGGCCAGACCTGGTCCACCCCGATCCCCGCGTTGGTCAAAGGCTACTCGACCACCGCGCCGGTGCTGGTGGTGGGCGGCGGCTACGATCCCTGCGAGGACCAGGACACGATAGCGCCGCCATGCGCGACGCCCAAGGGCGCCGGAGTCTACATTCTGGACGCGAACACGGGGTCCGTTCTGGCCCGGTTCGGCACGGCGCGCAGCGTGGCGGCGGACGTGGCGTTGCTCGACATCAACAACGACGGCATGGTGGACTACGCCTTTGCCGCGGACACCGGGGGCAACATCTATCGGATCGATTTCATCGACGGCGCCGGCACGCAGGTCCCGCTCGATTCGACCAAATGGGTGATGAACCGGGTCGCCTATACCAGCGGTGCCGGGCGCAAGTTCCTGTTCCCGCCGGCGCTGCTGCTCAACAGCGGCAAGGTGTACGTCGGGATCGGCTCGGGCGACCGCGAGCGCCCGCTGATCACCAACTATCCCTACACCACGCCCGTGCTCAACCGCTTCTACATGTACGTCGACGACCTGTCGAGCTCGCCGGTCGCCACCAATCTCGACGATCCGGACCTGATGCTCAACAGCTCGGCGCCCACGTCATGCTCCAGCGCGGCGGTAACACCGACCTCCAAGTGGAAGGGCTGGTTCATGGATCTGAATCAGTATGGGCGCGGCGAGCAGACCGTGACCTCGGCGCTCATGACCGGCGGTCTGGTCACTTTCAGCACCAACCGGCCGATTCCGGCCTCGGCGGCGCAGTGCTCGACCGCCCTGGGCGAGGCTCGCGGCTATCTGCTCAACATCCTGAACGGCTCGGGCGCGATCGGGGCCCTCGGCACCTGCGGCGGCAACCGGTCCGGGATTTTCGTCGGCGGCGGGCTGCCTCCGTCGCCGGTGCTCGGCACCATTCCGATCGGCGGCGCTCCCAAGACGGTGCTGATCGGCGCGATCCAGAAGAGCGGCGCCAGCAACTCGCCGATCGCGCCGCAGCTGATCGTTCCGGCGATCAGCTCCAGGCGCTCGCGGATCTTCTGGTATACGCCCGGCGCGGATAACTGAGCGCCGATGCCCGCGCGCGACTTGCGCGCGCGGGCCCGCGGGACTACTCGTCGCCGCCGTGGCGGCCCCAGTCGCGATGCCCGTGGTGTTCCTCGTCGTTCTCGCGCCAGCGTTGCCCGCGATACTCGTCCCCGGAGGGTCCGTAGTAGATCGAGACGGCGGGAGGCGCGTTGTCGTAATAGCCCTGCGGAGGGGGTGCGAAATAGTATGCCGGCGGCGCGTCGACATAGGCTGCCGGGGGGGCGGCGTAGGCCCACGGCGGATAGTAGGCGGGCGCCGGCTCCGCGTAGACCGAGACGCCGGGAACGGCGATCGAGAAGCCGAATCCCGTGTCGTCGTCAGCGAGGGCGGAGCGGCTCGCCAGAACGAACACGGAGCCGGCGAAGAGGATCTTCCAAAACTTGCCCATGATGGGACTCCTATCGTGACTGGATACGCGACATCATTGTGGGGTGCTCAAGCAGCACCATGTGCGACGATTGGTAACGAGGCGTTACCGGCGCCATCTTCCAGGTCAGCGCATGTTTCCGGTGTGCCCGAGGGAGTAGCGCCCTGGCTGCGGCCACACCGTAAGCCCGTGCGGCTCCATCCCGACCGGAATCGATATCACCGCGCCGGTCGTGGTGTCGATCGCGTACGCCACGTCGTCGAAGCGGCCCGATAGCCAAAGCGTCTTTCCGTCGACGCTGACGTTGCCCATGTCCGGGCTGCCGCCGCCCGGAATCGGCCAGTTGGCAACGACCTTGCGGGTCGCGAACTCGATCACCGAAATGCTGCCCGGCCCGTGACGCATGCCGCCCCGAATGGTCGTCGATCCGCGGTTGGCGACGTACAGCCGGGTACCGTCGCGGCTGGGGTAGAGCCCGTGGGGTCCGACGCCGGTGGCGATGAAACCGACCTTCTCGAAGCGCTTGCCGTCGATCAGGTGGACGCCGCCGGCCATCATGTCCGCGACGTAGAACAGCTTGCCGTCCGGCGCGATGCGGATGTCCTGCGGCATCGACGCCTCGCCCAGTCGCAGGTAGCCCGCGACTTTGCGCTTCACCAGGTCGATCTTCGCCAGGCGCCCATGGGCAAATTCGCAAGTGAAGATCGCGTAGCGGCCATCGATCGAAAAGTCGGCATGGTTGATGCCCTTGCAGCCGGGCACCTCGAGCTGCGCATGGAGCGCCATCGTGTGCGGATCGCGAAAGTCGAGCCGCGCCAACGCCTCGGCGACGACGATCGCCTCCCGGCCGTCGGCGGTGAAGTACATGTTGTAGGGGTCGTCTACCTTGATCTCGGGTCCGGGCTTGCCGGTTTTCGGATCGATCGGAGTCAGGCTGCCCTCGGCGCTGCGGCTCGCGTTGTTGGTGACCCACAGCGTGCGCAGGTCCCACGACGGCACTACGTGTTGCGGGACCCTGCCGACCGCGAAGCGGTCGACCACCTTGTAAGTCGCCGGATCGATCACGTACACGTCGTTCGAGCGCAAGTCCGGCACATAGACGCGCGGCAGCGCCCCTTTCACCGCCGGGTCGAGGCGGCCGGCGCCCGCTTCGCTGTAGAGGTTGGCGGGATCGACCACCGGCGGCATCCCCGCAACGGTGCGCACCGCGGGCGCCGCCGTGTCCCGCTTCAGCGCGGCGAGCGTGCTCGCGACGATCTCGTCCACGCCGAGGCGCCCGAGCTCGGCGCTCGCGCGGCGCGGATCGCCGCCGTACACGCCGTCGGCGGCGCCGGGCTTGGGCCCGCTGCGCAGCCGCTCAATCCGCACCATCTGCGGCGCGACCGCCAGCAGCAGCGAGGTGTCGGCGAGGCCGGCGTGCGTGCCGATCTCGCGCTCGGAAAAGCCGCGGGTATGCAGGATCGCCGCGAAGCCGCGCGAGCTCGCATCGTAATACTCGCGCGGAACCAGCGCTCGCGCGCCGCTGCCCGCCCACGCCGCGTTCAACTGCGCGGCGGCCTGCCTGAGCTCACGCTGGTAGCCGCCGTGATCGCCCAGGAACACGATGTTCCTGAAGCCATGGATTTCGAAGCTGCGCGCGGCGGATGCGAGCGTCGCGACGAACGCGCCGCGCGGAACGGAGATCGTGCCGGGAAAGCGCATGTGCGAGCTCGGCGGCGTGAAGCCCCCCTCGGGGACGTAGGCGATGACCGGCGCCACGAGCGCGTTGCCGAGGGCCTGCGCGATTCGTTGCGCAAGGATTTTCACTCGCGCGTTGTGCTTGCCCAGCGCAATGTCCGGTCCGCTCTGCTCGGTCCCGCCTATGGGGATGATGATCGTCGTCTTGCCGGCCTGGACGTCGCTGCGCACCTCGGTCCAGGTGAGCTCCTCGAGGAACACGCTATTCGACGTCTGTGCCGCCGCCGCGGGAGCCAAAAGCATGAGCAAGGGCACGAGCATTTGTCGCGGATGCATTGCCATGGGTGATCCTCGCGAACAACAATCGGTATGAAGGCGGCCCGTCAGCGCGCCGCCATCGGCAATGGCGCCCGGACGTAGAGGCGGTAGAGCTCGTCGCGGTCGCCCGCGCGGGCGCCTTGCCACACCGGCTGCCAACCGTGACCGTCGGCGGGAGCTCCCGTGGTCCGCGACCCCTGCACCAGCAGCGCATTGCAGGGCGGGTCGGGAACGAGCTCCGCGCGAACGGTCCGTATATGACCATAGTAGTCGAGCAGCGCCCGTTGCGGCTCGCCGAGATTGCGGCTCGCGATACAGTTCTCTGCGGGGATGGATTTCAGCAGCGACAGGAAAGTTTCGCGGTAGCTCTTGCCGGCGTCGAGATAGGGCAGCCACAGCGTTCCCACGAGAGCGAGGAACAGGGTCACCCCGGAAGTCCATTGAATAATGCCGCGCTGCGCGGTCATGGCGCGCGGCCGGACCACCAGCAGCCAGCAGAGGCTTGCCAACAGAGCGAGGCCGAAGGAGGGCCAGGCGAATCGGGCGACGAAATCCGGTTGATATGCCGCCAACGCGCTCGCCAGCGCGTGCGGGGCGCCCGTGACCAGCGCGATCCACCCCAGCCAGAGACCGATCGCGAGCAGCCCGAAGGCGCCTGTGCCGAATCGCGCGAGCGCAGTCGCCGCAGCGGGCGGCAATCGATCGAGGCCCGCGGTCGCCGCCAGCGTCAGCGGCAGCAGAACCGGCAGCAAGTACGAATCGCGCGCCTCGGCCGCCAGTCCCAATACGACCGCCATCACCAGCAGGAGCACGGCCGGCAACTGGATCCGGGCCTCGTTCCATCCGTGCCGCCCGCCTCGAAAAGCGTCCCAGGCCGTCCAGGCGGCCAGCGGCAGCGCCGGAAACGCGTACCAGAGGAGCATGCCGGCATAGTAGAAGCGCGGCTGACGCAGCTCGGGATCGGCAAGTCCGAGAAAGCGGCCCACATTGTTCGTGAACAGCCAGGTCTTGAAGTAGTCGGGCGATCGAAGATAGAGCGCGACCGTCCACGCGGCGACGGCGGGCAACGCGACGATCGTCGCCAGGGATAGCGACCGGAAGTAAGTCCGCTGGCGCCAGGCGGGGAATACGGGCAGCGCGAGCGACGCCAGCCCGAGCAGTCCGGGACCGAGCAAGCCCTTGGACAGGAACGCGACGGCCGCTCCGCCCCCCAGCGCGAGGCCGCCGCGGAGCGCGCTGCGGCGTGCCGCCGCGAGCCCGTAGATTCCGATCGAGATCCCCGCGAGCAGCGCGAGATCGGTGATCAGTTGGTGACCGCGCGCGATCAGGCCGAGACATCCGAGCAGGATCAGAGCCGACGTCCAGCCATGACGGCCGCGGTGCAGCTCGCGCGCGGTCATGGCCAGGAACCCCAGCGTAATCGCCATGTAGAAGCCGCTGGCCAGCCGCGCGGCATCGGGCAGCGGCAGCACGCCGCCGAACATGCGGGCGAAACCGCCCGCGGTGACGAAGAACAGGGGCGGTTTTTCGAGGAACGGCTCGCCCGCCAGCATCGGCACGACCCAGTCGCTGCGATGCAGAAAATCGACTACCAGCCCGAAGGTATACGCTTCGTCCGGCTTCCAGGGATCGTGGCCCACGAGCGTGAACAGAATCCACGCCGCACACAGTGCAAAGAGAAATCCCTGGCGGGATGCCGCCGCAGTGCCGGGACGCAAGAACGGGGCCATGAATTCCGGATCGCGAGCTGCGCCGGGCTCATCGCGCCCTGTCTTCCCGCTCGGCAACGACCGCCAGCGCGTCGCGCCGGGTGACGGTGAGGAAGGTCACCAGAGCGACGATGGTCGCGAGGAAGATCTGGCTCGTCACCGAGGCGCCCAGGCCCAGGCCGCCGTTGGCGAGCGGCTGCGAGAGCAGGTCGCCGAAGGAGGCGCCGAAGGGCCGCGTCAGGATATAGGCGATCCAGAAGGTCAGCACGGTGTTCGCGCCCAGCGCGTAGCGCGCCAGGGCCGCCGCGCCGATCATGGCGCCGAAGATGATTCCCGCGGTGGCGTAGCCCAGGGCGAAGCTCTCGGCCATCAGGTCGCCCGCGGCGGTGCCCAGGGCGAAGGTGAACAGGATCGCGACCCAGTAGAACAGCTCGCGCCGGGTGCTCACGATGGTGCGGATCGAAAGCGTCTTCTCGCTCGCATACCAGGCGATGAAGGTGGCGACGAGCGCCAGGCTGAACACGACCGTAGTGGTCTGCAGCGACACCCCGAGCTTGTCGACCAGGGTGTCGGTGACGAGGGTGCCCACGACGCTGATCAGGACCACCGCGATCCAGTAGATCGAAGGCACGTATTTCTTGAGCCGGAGCTGCGCCGCGAGCGCCGCGACCAGCAGAACGGTCATGATGACGTCGGTGACCGCGGTGCCCAGATTCAGGGTGACCGACAGATAATCGGCCGCGGTCTCGCCCACGGTGGTGGCCATGATCTTGATGACCCAGAAGTACAGCGTGACTTCGGGGACCTTGTTGAGCATGCGTGCGGCAGGCGCCGACAGCGGTTTCATTCGAACATTCTCCCTCGAGGGGCGCGATCGCGCCGCTTGAAACAAACCTTACGCGGCGGACAATTAAGGAATCCTTAAGGGTTCTGCGGCAACGCGATCAGGAGCAGTATTCCGCACCGCTGGCACTCCGGCTCGCGCGCCTGCGCCTCGCTTCGGACCTGCGTCGTATCGCGGTCGGCCAACGCGCGCAGGAGCGCACTCGCGCCTTCGTTGTAGTGGTCGTCCGACTGGGGAAAGCTGAGCAGCGGCAGGCTGCGCAGCCGCAGGCGCGAGACGGTGCCGACCCAGAGCGGGGTGGCCCCCGGTTGCAGGCGCATCGAGGTCGGCCAGAGGCGAAGGACCAGCGGTGCGCCCGGACCCGTGCCCGCGGCCGGATCGGAGATCAGCAGCAGCGCTTCGTAGCGGCCGCCGTTCAGTTGCGGCAGGACCGGGAGCTGGTCGAGGGACGGGTCGCGCAGCAGCCAGCGCAGCGCGCTCTGCGGCGTGAGCGCCAGCGGTGCGCGCCAACCCGCGGACAGAAGACGCTGCCGAAGCTGCGCCAGGTCGCCGGCGAATTGCACGTTCAGCGGCTGCTCGCGCTCGCCTTCGAGGTCGCGCCGGAATTGCGGCAGGTCGCGCCAGCCTCCGTCGCGCCAGCCGGTGGCCGGCATCTGCCGCGTGCTGTGGCGCACCGCGTAGCGCTGCAGGTCGCGCTCCAGGCCGGTGGCGACATGCCAGGATCCCGCCACGAGAAACGCTGCTGCGGCCGCCGCCGCGAGCCCGGTAATCGGCACGCCGTCGGGCGCGCGGCGCCGGCGCGCGATCGCCAGCGCTGCGACCCAGGCGCTGCCCAGCCCCACGCCTGCCATCACGTCGGCCAGCCAGTGCGCGCCGAGGTAAAGGCGCGAGAACGCAATTCCTCCCACCAGCAGTGCGGCCAGCGCGTAGGCAAGCCAGCGCCAGCCGGCGCGCAAGGCGGGTGCGACGAGCACCGCCAGGAAGCCGTAGATCACGGTACTCATCGAGGCGTGGCCGCTGGGGAAGCTGTAGCTGGTCGCAACCGCGGCGAATCCGTCCGGGCGCGGGATGTGGAGCCCGACCTTGAGCGCGGCCACGGCGAGCTCGGCCAGGCCCACCGCCGCGAGCCAGTACGCGGCGTCGCGCCACGCACGGCGCCACAGCAGCCAGCCCAGAACGGCTGCGATGACCGCAAGCGCGACCGTCGCGTCGCCCAACTCGGTGAGCGCGATCATCACGCGGTCCCCGAGCGGAGTGCGCAGCTGTTGCAGGAAATGGTGCAGCGACTGCCCCACGTAGACGAGGGGATCGGCGCTCAGCACGTCCTCCAGCACCCCGAGAAAGAGCCAGACCCCCGCGACCAGCACCAGCACCGGGAGTGTCAGCCCGCGCGGCTGCAGCGCACGGTACAGGGTGCGCACCAGCCAGAACGTGAGCCACGCGAGTAGCGCCAGCACGCCCAGCAGCAGCGCGAGTCTTCCCGCGACCTGGCCGGCCAGCGCGAGCGACATGCCGAACGCCATTCCCGGCAGCAGGTGCGCCGGCGCCCAGGCGAGCGCCGAGAGCACGTTGTAGAGGTAGAAGCGGGAAGGGGGCATCCCCAGCATTCCCGCGACCACCGGAACGATCGGCCGCACCGGGCCGATGAAGCGTGCCAGCAGCACGCTCTTGCCGCCGTGGCGGTGAAAGAAGGCTTCGCCGCGCTCGAGCAGCGCCGGCCGCTCGCGCAGCGGCCGCAGCGCGCGCAGCCGGTCCTTGTAGCGGTGCCCGATCCAGTAGCTCACGCCGTCGCCGACCACGGCCCCGCCCACCGCCCAGGCGAATATGCTCCAGAATTCGAGCACCCCCAGCCCGACCAGCGCGCCGGCGCCGATCATCAGCGTCGCACCTGGCACAAGCATGCCGACGAAGGCGAGCGCTTCCGCGCACGTGATCGCGCCGACGATCAGCCCGGCCCAGCCGGGGTGAGCGCCGAGCCAGGAAACGAGCTGATGCAGTAGGCCGATATCGCTACTCACGCCGCAGCGCGAGAGGGTCGGGCTTTCGCGCCAGGGCGAGCATGACACGCACCGCCGCGGTGGTGCAAACGATGGCGGCGGTGGCGACCGCGGCCAGATACGGCCAGGGCACGGCGAGCGTCTCGGGCGGCGGGTCGAACACTCCGCTCAGCAGCTTCACCAGCACTGCGGCGACGCCCAGGCCGAGCGCGCTGCCCCAGATCGCGCCCGCGCCGACAATCAGCAGCGCCTCGCTCCACAGGAACGCGCCGAGCTGGCGCGGCTTCGCGCCGAGCGCCGCGAGAATGGTGAAGCTGCGCCGCCGCTCGGCCAGGCCGAGCAGCAGGATCAGTCCGGTCACCCCCGCGATCATCAGCACGGCGAATCCGAGCTCGAGCGCGGTCAGGCCGCGCAGGTCGACCGCGGTCAGGCTGGAGGCGATCAGGCGCCGGGACTCGCCGAGCGAGCTGACCTGCAGACCCGGCGCGGACGCCACGAGCGCGCGCGCCGCGGCCGCGACCGGCTCCGGATCGCCGCGCGTGCGCAGCAGCACCAGCTCGCGCGCATCGCTCCCGGTCGCACGGGCAATATAGTCCGCGTTCGCGACCAGGAACGAATCCCTGGGGGCGGTCGGAAACTCGCGCGCGATGCCGACGTAGTGGAACGGCACGACGTGGTACTTGTGGTCGGCCGCGCTTTGCAGGCGCAGGTTGAGCAGATCGCCCGGCTGCAGCTGGAAGGTCTGCACCGTCTCTTCGGACACGAGCACTCCGTCCGGCCGCGACGCCAGGCGCGCGAGCGCCTCGCGCGCGGTCATGCCGGCGAAGTAGGCGTCCGACATCGGCGTGGCGCGGCCGATGCGCGCCGGGTCGATGCCGTAAATATCCTGCAGGTCGGTGCCGACGTAGGCATAGCGATGCATCATCGGCTCGGCCGCGGCGACGCCCGGCAGCGTCGCGAGCCGCGGCAGGAACTGCGCCGCCGGAGCGCTGCTGCTGCCGCTCAGCGTGACGTCCGCGCCGTTGGTCAGCTGCGCGTCGACCAGGGCTTGCGCCTGATAGGTGGTGTTGAACACGGCGGTCGAAACCGCGAACGCGAAGGCGAGCGCCACCAGCGCCACGCCGCGCGCGATCAGGTCGCCCTGCCGGGCGAGCGCCGCCGCGACCACCGGCGCCAGGCCGCCGGACAGGGGTTTGAGCAGGTGCGCGAGGGCGCCGCGGCCGCGGCCGAGCGCGAGCCGCACCAGCCGCATTACCAGCAGCCCGCCGCCGATCCACAGCCCGAGCGGGGCGAGGAAGGCGTCGTAGTGCACCGCGGTCTGCGGCACTCCCTCGGGCGCGACGACGATCTGGTATCCGGTCCCTGCCACCAGCCAGAACACGACCGCGGCCAGGATGAGCAGAACGAGATCGACCATCAGGCGCTGCCAAAGCGGCGCCGGCGCATGGACGGCGCTACCGCGCGCGGCTACCACGGTGCTCGACCGCGCGCTGCGCCAGGCCGGCAGCAGGATCCCGCTTGCGGCGAGGGCGAGGCCCGCCGCGGCCGCGATCGCGACCCATGGCAGCGCCGTGCCCAGGCTAGCCAGGCGCCACCAGGCAAGCGCGGCGAGCACGGCAAGGGCGAGCCCGACCAGCACGCCGCCCGCGCCGGTCACCCCGGCTTCGATAGCGGCGAACTGGAGCAGCTGCATGGCGCTCGCGCCGCGCGTGCGCAACAGCGCCTCCTCGCGCCGCCGCCGCGCGGCGCCCGAGGCGGCGACTGCGAGGGTGAACAGCGCCGCGAGCATGATGCCCGGAACGCCGAGGAACAGGAACAGCACCCTGGCGTAGAGCGCGTCGGCGCGCGCACCGTCGAGCCGGGCCGCGAGGTTGTCGCCCACCAGCGCGCTGCCGGCCACGCGCGCTTCGAAATTGTTGGCCATCCCTGTGACCTGGGTGAAGGCCGCGCCCGGATTCTGCGCCAGGCCGTCATGCACCAGCTCGACGTGCAGTTGCAGTCGCACCGAATCCGGCCGCAGCGCGCGCTGCGGGTCGAACAGCGCGTGCCACTGCGGCAGCGGCAGCAGCAGCACGTTGTCGGGCGGAGCCTGCGGCCCCGCGCCCTTTGGCATGCCGACGGCCTGGAACATCGAATCGGCGTTGGGCAGCGACACGACGCCGGCAACCGTCACCTGCGCCGGGCCGAGCCCGACGCGCTCGATCGTCACCGCGTCGCCGACCCCGACGTGCAGGTTGGCCGCGGTTTGCTGCGCGATCAGTACGCCGTCCCAGCCGCCCAGCAGCAGGCGAATCTGGTGCGGGAAAGTCTGCCGGTAGCCGGGCGGCAGCCCGAGCGCTTTGCCCGGTCCCGTGACCTGCTCGGTCTGCCCGGTCGTGGCCTTGAAGCCTGCAGTGTCGGCATAGCCGACGCTTGCCAGCGCGCTGTGGCGCGTCGCCTTGTCGAGCGCTCCGGTCACTGCCGCCTGATCGCTGCCTGGCAGCAGCTCGATCTGCCAGTCGACCGGAACGCCGGCGATCGCGCGCGCGGTCATGGTGTCCGAGGCGGCGACCGTGAAGCTGCCGACGGCGACGATCAGCGCAATGGTCAGCCCGATGCCGAGCATCGCGCCGAGCAGCCGGCCGCGACGCGACCCCAGCAGGCCCTTGCTCCAGATCCAGATCATGCGGCGGACTCCGATTCGGGGTGGGCAGGGGTTTCGAGCACGCCGTGGTGGATGCGCCAGACCGAGCGCAGGCGCGCCGCGATCGCCGCATCGTGGGTGGCGACCACCAGCGCCGTATCGCTGCCTTCGAGCGCCGCGAGCAATTCGTAGAACACGCGCTGCGCGGTGGCGTGGTCGAGCTGTCCGGTCGGCTCGTCGGCCAGAATGAGCGCCGGGCGGGCCACCAGCGCGCGCGCCAGACCGACTCGCTGCGCCTGGCCGCCCGAGAGCTCCTCGGGCAGCTTGTCGGCCAGGCCGCCGAGCCCGACCGCCTCGAGCGCATCGAGCGCACGCGCGCGAGCGCCCTGCGTATGCCCTTCGAGCAGCAGCGGCAGCGCGACGTTCTCGGCCAGATCGAGCATCGGCAGCAGGCTCGAGGCCTGGAACACCATGCCGATCTTCACCGGGCGCAATGCGCCGTGCGCGCCGAGCGCCGGCCAGCTTATGCGGCCGCTGCTTGGCGCATCGAGGTCCGCCATCAGGTGCAGCAGGGTGGACTTGCCGCTGCCCGAAGGGCCCACCAGCGCAATGCGATCGCGCGGCAGGACGCGGAACGAGGCCGGGCGCAGCGCCTCGACCACCTGTCCGCCGAGCAGGAAGTTGCGCGCGACGGCGCTCGCTTCAACCAGCGCTGCGGCCATTGCCGATCCTTCCGTCCTCGATCGTGACGACCCGGGTGGCGCGCGCCGCCAGCGCCTGGCTGTGGGTGGCGATAAGCGCTGCCACGCCGGCCTTGCGCTGCTCGTCGAAGAAATCGAGCACCAGCGCTTCGGTCGCGGCGTCCACTTCGCCGGTGGGCTCGTCGGCGAGCAGGACCACGGGCGCCGCGGCGAGCGCGACCGCCAAGCCCGCGCGCGCGAGCTCGCCGCCCGAGAGCTGTCCCGGCAGCGCGCCGCGCCGCTGCGCCAGCCCCAGGCGCTCGAGCAGCATGTCGAGGCGCGCCGCATCGGGCTTGCGCGCCAGATCCATCTGCAGGCGCAGGTTGTCGGCCAGTGACAGCGTCTCGAACAGGTTGTCCGCTTGCAGCAGGATGCCGATGAAGGCCGCGCGGCGGCGCGCGCGCTCCGCTTCCGGCCGGCGCGTGAGCCGCTCGCCCTTGAGCATCACGTATCCGCCGTCGGGCTCGTCGAGCCCGGCGAGGCAGTTCAGCAGCGTCGACTTGCCGCTGCCCGAAGGCCCGACCAGCGCCACGATCTCGCCCGGCTCGACCCACAGGCTCGCACCGCGCAGCGCCAGGGTTTCGGCTTCGCCGGCATGGAAGAAGCGGTACAGATCGACCGCCTCGATCGCCCGCTCTAGCGCCACCGGAAGCTGCGCGACATCAGCCGCCACTGATCGACGTTATCGGCGCCGTAGGGCGCGTAGAGCGTGAGGGTGGCCAGCTTGCCGTCTTTCCAGAAGAGGTATTGCTCGTTCTCCAGCCGGATCGCCTTGCCGGTCACCGGGTTGGGCTCCGAGTTGGAGCTGTAGGAAATCAGCACCGCCGGCCCCGCCGGCAGGCTCACCGCGGCGATTTTCGCGATGCGCACCGCCGCCGGTGCCCTGCGCAGCGCGGCGGCCTGCTCCGGCTTCACGCTCTCGACGCTCGGCGCGGCCGCAACACGCGTCACGCTGACCGCGACGCCGTCGTAGGCACTGGTGAAGCTCACGCCGTCAGGCGTGACGCGGCGCGCCCAGCCCTCAGGCACCTTGAGCGTGAAGCCGAGCGGCGAGCGATGGTTTACGAACACCTGCGTGTCGGGAATGTCGCCCGGCGGATGCTTCTCTGGCGGCAAGGGAGCCGCCTGCGCGTGCGCCGCAACCGGCACGATCAGGCTCGCGCTTGCCAGCACGAGCGCCAGAACGATCGGCAATCGAATGTTCACTAGCATCGACGTAGCCCTCAAGACGGTTTTCTTTCTCGCGCCGTGACTTTATTCGCCGCAAGATTAAGTCTGACTTAAGAGCAAGCCCGCTCAGCGCGGGCGGCTAAGGAACACGTCGACGCGGGCGGGCGGAAGGTTGAGCCACACGATGCTCGACGCCACCTTGCTGAAATCTCTTGGCACTTCGACGATCGGGGCGCGCAAGTTGTAGGTGAATTGAATGAACATGCCACCCGGGGCCAGAGCGTCTTCGACGCTCGACATGATCGTGCGTACGGTGGCCCGCGGCAAAGAGCGCAGCGGCAAACCCGAAACGACTGCGCGCACCGGCTGAGATTCCAGATACCGGCCCAGGTGTGCCGCGTCGCCTTCGGCGACGGTGACCTGCGGAAAGCGCCGGCGCAATTGCTTTGCCAGCACAGCGGACTGCTCCACCACGATCAGCTTCCCGGGCGGCACGCCGTGCCGCAGGAGCGCGCGCGTGATCGCGCCCGTTCCTGCGCCCAGCTCGACCACCTGGCCCGGTACGTTCAAGGGCAGGTGCCGCACGACTTGTTGCGCGAGCGTGTCCGAACTGGGGCAAATCGCGCCCATTGCGCGCGGGCTCTTCAGCATTTCAAGGGCGAACAACAGCAGCGAAAGGCGTGCGACGCCTGCTTCCCCTCTGCGCACTAACATCTGGTAAGAGCGGTGTATCACCTGTTGCCGGATGCGAGGGGGTCGAGGAGCAAGAAGTTGGCCTGCCTCAACCTTGCGTCAAGCGAGGCGGCCAGTCAATTTCCATGTCGCGTTTCGGGCGAAATGCTCACGGCCGCGCCGGGACGCCCATGGCGCAGCCGTGGCAAAGGCTTAGTCGCGGCCCTCGTGCTCGTTTTCGTTGCCTTCGTGGTCGGCCTGATCCGCTTTCGCGCTCAGGACCTGGCCGGTGTTGATGTCCACCTTGACGTCGGTGGTCTTGCCGGCGCCGACGACTTCCACGCCGTAGACCATCTTGCCGTTCTCGTCTTCCAGTTCGGCGCGCGCGGCCTTGCCGTTGGCGTGCTGCTCGGCGACCGAAATCGCCTGGCTGATGCTGACCTTGGCCTGGGCGAGCGCGGCCGCGTCATCGCGCTCCACACGGCCATTTTCGGCAGCCTGGGCGCCGATCGCGAGGACCGTGGCCGCCAAGGCGCCAAGGATTATCGAGTGTGTCTTGTTCATGACGCTTCTCCTGGTATGAAAATGAATGAAATGGATCTTGCCGGTACGCGTCGAATCAGTCCGCGTTGGGGCCTTCGACGCTGTTCTCCAGCAGCCTGCCGGTCTTGGCGTCGACTCCGACCTCCTGCCGTGCCTTGTTGCCCGAGACGATGTCGAACGAGTAGCGCAGTCCGCTGCCTCCTTTCTCGCGCTCGAGCTCCTGGTCGGCGATCTTGCCGGGATGGGCCTTGAGTGCGATCGTGCGTGCCTGGTCGAGGCCGATGCGCGCCTCCTTGGTGTACTGCTCGCCGGTGAAGGCCTGCGCTGCGATCGCCGCGCCGAGCAGGGCGGCGCCGAGCGCCGCAGTGGTGATGAGCTTCGTTTTGTCGCTGGTCATGGTCGTGATCCTCTGGTTGATGAGCTCGGATCACACATTGCGCCGCCGACAGTTAAGCGCGACTTAACCGCGCAGGTTGTTGCGCGCCTGGTAGGCCTTGTCGAGCCTTTTGCGTGCGGCGTTGACGGCGTCTTCCAGGCGCTGGATGCGCGCGAAGTACCTCGCGTCAAGACGCGAGCCGCCGCCGCGCATGCCCAGCCGCTCGCCTGGCAGCGGGGTGCGCCCGTTGCGCAGCGCCTGCTCGGCGCCCGCGAGCGCCTTTTGCGCGTGCGTAATTTCATTGTCTACCTTGGTCCACTCGCGCTGCAGGATCGCATCGCCCTGCCTGATCGTCGCCTGGTCCATCTGCAGCAGGCGGTGCGCGGCGCGGCGCTGCTCGGGCGAGAGCGTCTGGACGTCGATGCGCTCGATCTTGGTCGCGCCCGGCACGGGTTGCGCGGCGTAGGTGACGCTGCCGTCGGGCAACCAGGACTTGTAGATGTTCTGCGTCGCGGCGTTGCCGGCCAACGGCAGGGCGGCCAGCGCGGCGAATGCAAGTGCAATCAGTGCTTTCATATCTACCTCCGTGTGGTCAGGGCGAACGCTCTGCGCCGGCGCGCAGCAGTACGAACAGGGCCGGCATCACAAGTAACACGAGCGGCAGCTGCACCGCCAGCCCGGCGATGATCGCCACCGCGAGCGGCTGCTGCATCGCCGAGCCCTGGCCAAGGGCGAAGGCGAGCGGCAGCAGGGTCAGGATCGCGGCGAAGGTGGTCATCGCGATCGGGCGCATGCGGTTCTTGCCGGCCTCGATCAGCGCCTGCGCGCGCGGCATGCTGCCTTCGAGCTCGCGGTATTCGGAGAAGTAGAAGATCGCGACCTCGGTCACGATGCCGACGATCATGGTCATTCCCATCATCGAGGAGATGTTGAGCTCGATGCCGGTGGCCCACAGGCCGACGAACACCGCGCACACCGCGAGCAGCGGGGCGGCCATGACCGAGAGCGCGAGGCGGAAGCTTTCGTACAGGAACAGCAGCAGCAGGAACACCAGCGCGACCGCGGCCACGAAAACCTGGACCAGGCCGCGGAACGCGATCTGCTGCTGCTTGTACAGGCCCCCCAGCTCGTAGTACACGCCCTTTGGCAGCATGCCGGGCCGGTCCATGACGCCGCGCACGTCGCGGATCACCGAGCCGAGGTCGCGCCCGCTGATGCGGCCGGTCACCGCCACCATTCGCTTCAAGTTGTCGCGCCTGACCTGCGGCTGGCCGCTGACCGTCACCAGCTTCGCCACCCGCTTGAGCGGGAACAGGTGCCCGTCCGGGGCACGCAGCAGCAGCCGGCCGACGTCGGGCACGGTGCCGCGCAGGCTCTGAGGCACCCATACGCGCACCCCGATCAGCTTCGGGTCGCGCTGAATCCGGGTCGTCACGACGCCGGCCACGGCATTCCCAAGCTGCTGCGTCACCGCTTCCGGGCTCATGCCCTCGAGCGCGGCCTTGGCGCGGTCGACGTGGATCTCGAGCGCGTCGCCCGCCGGGTGGATGCCGTCGCGCGTGTCGACCACGCCCGGGATTTTCTCGATCGCGGCCCGGACCTTGTGCGCCAGGCGCGAGAGCTGAGCTGCGTCCTCGGAGAAGATCTTGATCTCGATCGGCTGCGGCACGGCGGTCAGGTCGCCGATCACGTCCTCCATCAGCTGTGCCAGCTCGATGCTCAGGCCGGGCACGCTGCGCTCCACCTGGGCGCGGACGCTGTCCATCACCTGCGTGATCGGAGGTCGCGGGCCGCCCTTGAGGCGGATGAAGAAATCGCCCTCGTTGGCCTCGGTCACGCCGCCGCCAAGCTGCGTGCCGGTGCGGCGAGAGTAGGTGTCGACGTAGGGGTTGCGCGCGATGATCGCCTCGACCTGGCGCAGCAGGCGGTCGGTCTCGGTAAGCGAGGTGCCCGGTTGCGAGCGGTAATCGAGGATGAAGCCGCCCTCGTCCATCGAGGGCATGAAGCCCGAGCCGGTATGGTGGAAGGCAAACCAGCCCGCGAGAACGAGCGGCGCCACGCCGGCCAGCGCCCAGACCGGCCGCGCCAGCACTCGCCGCATGACCGCACCGTAGGCCAGGTGCATCCATTCGGTCAGCCGGCCGCCTTCCTTCTGATTGGCGTCCTTCGCGTTCAGGAAGTGATCGGCCAGGATCGGCACCGCCAGCCAGGTGACAAAGAACGAGATCACCAGCCCGGCGGCCATAGTGAGCGAGAGCGCCTTGAAGAACGCGCCGGTGACGCCGGTCAGGAACGCGAGCGGCACGAAGATGACGATGGTCGAGGCCGACGAGCCGGCCAGCGGGCGCACGAACTCGAGCGCGGCCGCCATCACCCGCCCGTGGTGGTCGGCCGGCGCGCCGCGCAGCCGGCGCACGATATGCTCGATCATCACGATCGCGTCGTCGATGATCAGCCCCACCGCGGCGGCCATGCCGCCCAGGGTCATGATGTTGAAGCTCATGCCGAGCGCGTACAGCAGCACCACCGTCGCCGCCAGCACCGCGGGCAGGACGATGAGCGCGATCAGGGTGGTCTTCAGGTTGCGCAGGAACGCGAGCAGCACCAGCGCCGCGAGCGCGGCGCCGATCAGGATCGCGTCGCGCACGCTCGCCGCGGCCGCGACCACCAGCTGGCTCTGGTCGTACCACTTGGCGATCTTCACCCCCGGCGGCATCTGGCGCGCGTAGCCTTCGAGCCGCGCGGTGACGTCCGATGCGATCTGCACGCTGTTGCTGCCGGGCTGCTGGTACACGTCGAGCAGCACCGCCTGCTTGCCGTCGGCGTTGACCCGGATCCACTGCGGCACCGTGCTGTCGGTGACGGTGGCGACGTCGCTCAGCCGCACCAGGCCGTTGGCGCCGCTGCGCAGCACGGTCTGGCCGATCTGCGCCAGGCTCTGCAGCCGCGTGTCGGACACCGCGAGGTAGAGCTTGTAATGGTCCTCGAGGCGGCCGACCGCGGTCACCACGTTGGCCGCGCCGAGGGCGGCCGAAACGTCGGACAGCGCAAGCCCGTAGGCCTCGAGCCGCGCCGGGTCGACCGTCACGTGGTACTCCTCGCGCGCGCCGCCGACCACCTGGATGCGCGCCACGCCGTCGACGCTCGACAGCAGCGGGCGCAGCCGGTAGCGCGCGAGATCGTACAGCTCGGTTAGCGACCGACTGTCCGAGGTCAGGCTGTAGGCGAGGATCGGGAACACCGTCGGGTCCATGCGCTTGGTGCGCGACTGGGTGCCGGCCGGCAGGCTGGGCAGGATCTGGCTGATTGCGCCGTTGACCTGCGAGGTCGCGGCCGCCATGTCGGTGCCCCAGTCGAAGTTGATCGATACGTCGGCCGAACCGCGACTGGTGGTCGAGCGCACGTCGCGCACACCCGGCACCCGGCGCACCGCCTCCTCGACCGGCACCGTGACCTGCAACGCCATCAGGTCGGCGGGCCGGTCGCCGGCGTCGAGCGAGACGAGCACGCGCGGGAAATCGACGTTCGGGAACAGGGTGACCGGAAGCTTGAACGCGGCGAAGCCCCCCGCGATGGCGAGCATGGAGAGGAAGAACAGGATGGAACGCCGATGGGCCTGCACCCATTGGGTAAAATTCATTGCGCTTCCTCGCGCACCGCCATGCCGTCGGCCAGCTCGTAGTTGCCCCGCACCACCACCTTGAGCGCGGGGTCGAGCCCGGCGCCGCTGATGCCGAGCAGCTTGTCGCTGTCGCTTTCGACCTGCACCGCGACCCGGTGCGCGACGCCGCCTTGTACCTGGAAGATGTAGTCGCCGCCGCCGTCGCGCAGCACCGCCGAGCGCGGCACGGCCCACCCGATTCTGCTCGCGAGCGTGATCTCTCCCCGCACCCGCATGCCGGGCAGCAGGTCGCCGGAGCTGATCCTGACCACCACGTCGACCAGCTGCGTCTGCGGGTTGACCATGCCGTGCACCGCGGCCACGTGCGCGTCGACCGTGCGCCGGGCGTCGAATACGGGCGTGAGCCGCACCGGCATCCCGGCGCGCACCGAGAAACTGTCGGAGGGCTCGATGCCCAGCAGCACGCGCAGGCCGGAGAGCCGCGCCAGCTGGAGTACCGCGGTCCCGGCCGCGACGCGGTCGCCGAGCGCGGCGCCAACGCTTACGACCACGCCGTCGAAAGGCGCCTTGACCGCTTCGGTCGCGCTGCCGGTGCCGAGCCTGCGTTGCGCCGCGAGCGCGGCCTCGGCGTCCGCCAGCGTCTTGCGCGCGGCGGCGAGCTGCGACGCGGTGGCGAGCTTCTGCGCCACGAGCTGCTCGGTGCGCGCGAGCTCCGAGCGCGCGAACGCGAGCGCGTTCTCCGCCTGGCGATAGCCCAGCGCGGCCCCCGCGGCGGTGCGGAGCTCGAGCAGCCTGGCGCCTTTCTTCACCACCTGCCCCGGGCTCACCTCGAGCGCGCTGATGCGGCCGGGACGCGGCAGGTTGACATTGATCGTGCCGCCCACCTCGGGCGCGAGCGTGCCGTAGCCGACCAGGGTTTCCGCGATCGCGTGCCGGCGCAGCGGCTCGGTGCGCACCAGCACGCTCGGCGCGTCCGCGGCGGACGCGAGCCCCGGCGCGAGCAGGGCGAGGATGATGAGGAAACGTTTCACTTGGCGTTGCTCCCGGCGAGAGTGAGGATGGCGATGCGCTGCTCGAGGATGCGCTGCTCGAGCGTGATTTCCTCGACGCGCTTGGCAAGCAGGGCCGACTGCACGTTCGCGTAGGCGAGCTCGCTCAGGTTGCCGGCCGACAGCGCCGCCGCCGCGGACGCGGCGGCCTGCCCGAGTGCCGCGAGCGCGGACTTGACGCCCGCCAGCTGCTCGCCGAGCAGCGCCTGGTCCCCGAGCAGGGCGTAGACCTCCGCGCTGGCGTCGTCAAGGCGCAGCCGGTACTCGTCGTGCAGCTGCCGGCGCGTGGCGCGCTCGATCGCGACGTTGCCGCGGTTGCCGTTGAAGATCGGCAGCGAAAGCGTGATGCCGATTCCGCGCGTGTAGAGGTTGCTGGTGTCGCGCGCGCGCGTCAGGCCGACGTTGAGCGCCGGGAACTGCGCCAGCACCGCGGCGCGAAAGCGCTCCTCCTGGCTCTGGTAGCCGGCCTGCAGCGCCAGCAGGTCGGGGCGGCGCTGCCCGAGCTGCGTCAGCGAAGCTTTGACTTGCGCCGGATCGAGCGGCGGCAGCGCGCTGCCGCCGACCAGCTCAAGCCGGGCGTCCGGCGCCAGGCCGAGCAGGCGGGCGAGGTCGATCCGGTTGCGCCGCACCTGGCGTTCGAGCTCGTTGATCTGGCGCTCGGCGTCCTGCAGCGCGGCGAGGTCGGCGCCGACCGCGTCGAGCGTCGCGTTGCCCTGGGCCAGCGCGGCTTTCACACCCTGGTAACGGGATTGGAACAGTTTTCTGGTTTGCGTCAAGACCTCCAGCAAGCGCTGCTGCTCGATGTTGCGCACGAACAGCAGACGCGCCCGGCCCACGACCTGCCATTCCTGCCACAGCAGCTCGAGGTTCACCTGGCGTGCGGACGCGCTCGCGGCCGCCGAGCGCGCCGAGCGCGTCAGCAGCGCGTTGACGTCGTACGACAGGCCGGCGCCGAACGCGCTCGTGTTGCCCGGCCCGCCGTTGGTCGGCACGTCGCGCGTCAGGGCGAGCTGCGGGTCGGGCAGCAGGCCCGCGGCAAAGGCCTGCGCGCGCGCGACGCCGAGCCGGTCGCGCGCGAGCTTGAGCTGCGGGTTGTTGGCCACCGCGAGCATCGCCACTTCGTCGATGTCGAGCCCGTCGCTCGGATCGAAGCGGTGCGAGCGCAGCGCGGGCAGCGGCATGCGCGAAGCGTCGACTTCGATCTTGCCGACCTCGCGTACCATGTGCGGCGCCGTGTCGAGCGGCTCGGGCTGGTAGGTGGCGCAGCCTGCCAGCGCGGCGGCGATGCCCAGCGCGGCAAGCCGGTGCGATGTGAATTTCAATTCTGCGTCCATCTGCCTGAATGAAGCGGCATATTCTGTCGCGGGACGAATTAAAAATTCCTTAAGGAATTTCAGCCCCGCGAGAATGTCATGATCTTTCACATATCTTACAGGGGGTTTTTCGAGCCGTGACCGGTCGTGCCATCGTGCTGCTCTCGCTCGCCGCGCTCGCCAGCGCGGCGGCGCTGCGCGTCACCGACCCGCTGCTGGCGCTGATCGCCTCCGAGTACCGGGTCACGCCCGGCGCGGCGGCGGCGGTGATCACCGGCTTCTCGGTCGCCTACGGGCTGCTGCAGGTGGTGCACGGGCCGATCGGCGACCGCATCGGCAAGTACCGGCTGGTGACGGCGGCGACCGCGCTCTCGGCGCTGGGGACCTTCGCCTGCGCCGCGGCACCCTCGCTCGGCTGGCTGGTCGCGGCGCGCTTCGTCTCGGGCGCGACGGTCGGCGCGCTGATCCCGGTCTCGATGGCCTGGATCGGCGACGTGGTGCCTTACGAGCGCCGCCAGCCGGTGCTCGCGCGCTTCCTGATCGGCCAGATGAGCGGCGTCGCGCTCGGCACCACCGCCGGCGGGGTGCTGGGCGAGGCCTTCGGCTGGCGCGCGGTGTTCGTGGCGCTGGGCGTGCTGTACCTCGCGATTTCCGCGCTGCTCGCGCTCGAGCTGCGCGGCAACCCGCTCACGCGCCGCACGAGCGGCGCCGCGGTGTCGGTGCCCGACGCCTTCCGCCGCATGGCCGGGCTGCTGCGTGGGCCCTGGGTGAGGGTCATGCTGGTGACTGTGTTCGCGGAGGCGCTGCTGTTCTACGGCGCGCTCTCGTTCGTCGCGCTGCACCTGCACGAGCGGCTCGGCGTGAGTCTCGGCGCGAGCGGCGCGCTGGTGACCGCGTTCGCCGCCGGCGGGCTGCTGTACGCCGCGCTCGCCGGGCGCGTGGTGCCGCGCCTGGGCGAGACCGGCCTGGTGCTGACGGGCGGCGCGCTGCTCGGCATCGCCTGGCTCGGCATGATCGTCGCGCCGAGCGCGGCCTGGGCCGTGCCCTGCCTGACGGCCGCCGGAACGGGCCTGTACATGCTGCACAACACGCTGCAGGTGCACGCGACCCAGATGGCGCCCGAGGCGCGCGGCGCGGCGGTGTCGCTGTTCGCGCTGTCTCTGTTCAGCGGCCAGTCGGCCGGGGTGTGGATCTCGGCGCGCATCGTCGACCACTTCGGCACCCGGCCGGTGTTCGCCGTCGCCGCGCTCGGCCTGCCGCTGCTCGCGCTCGAATTCCGCCGCCGCCTTGCGGCGCGCGCCGCATAATGTGCCAGGCCATGCTCTCGCCCTATTTCGACGATACCCACAGGCTGCTGCGCGAGACGCTGCGCCGCTTCGTGGCTAAGGAAGTCGTGCCGCAGGCCCCCGCCTGGGAGGAGCAGGGCTTCGTGCCGCGCGAGGTGCTGCGCGAGATGGGGCGCTACGGATTCCTCGGCCTGCGTCACCCGGAGAAATACGGCGGCGGCGAGATGAACGCGCTCGCCACCGCGCTGCTGGCCGAGGAGCTGGGGCGCTCGGGCTTCGGCGGCTTCGCGGCCACGGTGCTGGTCCACACCGACATGGCTTCGCCGCATCTGGCGCGCGCGGGCTCGCCCGCGCAGCTCGAGCGCTGGATGCCCGGAATCGTCGCCGGCGAGCTGATCACCGCGGTGGCCGTGACCGAGCCCGACGCCGGCTCGGACGTGAAGTCGATCCGCACCGTCGCCCGGCGCGAAGGCGGCGGCTGGCGGCTGCGCGGCAGCAAGACGTTCATCACCAACGGCGCGCTCGCGGACCTGGTCTTCGTCGCCGCGAGGACCGACCCGGCCGCGGGTTCGAAGGGCATCTCGATGTTCGCGCTCGAAAAGGGCGCCCCCGGCTTCACGCTCGGGCGGCGGCTGGACAAGATGGGCTGGCGCTGCTCGGACACCGCCGAGCTCGCATTCGAGGACGCGCCGGCCGAGCTGCTCGGGGAGGAGGGGCGCGGCTTCTACGCCATCATGCGCAATTTCCAGAACGAGCGCGTCGCGCTCGCCGCGATGGCGATGGGCGAGAGCCAGCGCGCGCTCGAGCTGACGCTCGAGTACGTCAGGACCCGCAAGGCGTTCGGCGCGCCGCTGTGGGACAAGCAGGCGCTGCGCCAGCGCCTGGCGGCGCTCGCCGCGCGGATCGAGGCCGGCCGCGAGCTGGTCACTCGCGCGGCCTGGCTCGACGCGCAGGGGCAAGACTGCGTGAAGGAGGTTTCGATGGCCAAGGCCTACTGCGGCGAGCTGGTGAACGAAGTGATGTACGATTGCCTGCAGTTCCACGGCGGCGCGGGCTACATGCGCGGCAGCGACATCGAGCGCATGGCGCGCGACGCACGCGTGCAATCGATCGGCGGCGGAGCGACCGAAGTGATGCTGGAAGAAGTGGCGAAGCGGCTATGAGCACCGACCTGTCCGGGCGCGTGGCGCTGGTGACGGGCGCCTCGCGCGGAATCGGCAAGTCGATCGCGCTCGCGCTCGGCGCAGCCGGCGCCGACGTGGCAGTCAACTACCGCGCGCGCGCGGACGACGCGCAGGCGGTCGCGGCGGCGATCCGCGCGCTCGGGCGCCGTAGCGTCGCACTCGGCGCCGACGTGGCCGACGGCACGCAGGTCGCGCGCATGGTCGCGGCGGTCGAGTCGACGCTCGGCCCGGTAGACATCCTGGTCAACAACGCTGGCATCGCGCTGCGGCGCGGGCTGGAAGAGCTGAACGAAGCCGATTTCGACCGCACCGTGGCGGTCAACCTCAAGTCGGCCTTCCTGTGCACCCAGGCGGTGTGGCGCGGCATGCGCGAGCGGCGCTGGGGCCGCATCGTCAACATCTCCTCCGGCGCCGCGCGCGGCGCGGGCATCGTCGGCGCGCACTACAACGCGTCAAAGGCCGGCATGGAAGGCCTTACCCGCGGCTACGCCGCGCGCTTGGTCAAGGACGGAGTCACCGTGAACGCAGTGGCGCCTTCGCTGATCGAGAGCGACATGACCGCGCCGCACCGCGCCGAGAGCGAGGCCAGGATCCCGGTCGGGCGCCTCGGCACCGGGGACGAAGTCGCGGCGGTGGTGGTGATGCTGGCCGGCAACGCCTACATGACCGGCCAGACCGTGGCGGTCAACGGCGGACTGCACTACAACTGAGGCTAGAGCGGCAGCTTCGCCTGCACGCCGATCATCGAGTTGCGCCCGGGCGCGGGCTCGAAGAAGCGCTTATTCGAATCGTTCACGATCACCGAGCCGATGTACTGCTTGTCGGCAAGGTTGTCCACGCGCACGAACTCGGACAGATGCCACGTGCCCGCGCGCTGCGCGAAGCCGAGCGTCAGGTTGGCGATGGTATAGCCGTCGGCGTAGTCCGAATTGATGTCGTCCACCGCGATGCGCGAACGGTGCTGCGCCTCGAGCACGGCGGTAAAGCCGCTCGGCACGTGGCGCCAGCGCAGTGCGCCGTACAGGCTCGCGCGCGGCACGCCGGGCAGCACGTTGCCGGCGGCGACGTTGCCGCTCGAGCTGGCGTAGCCGTCGAGCACTTTGGTATCGAGCACGGTCCAGGCAAGTGTGCCCTCGATGCCGTAGGGCAGGCTCGCACCGGCGCTGAGCTCGATGCCGCTGCGGCGTGTCTTGCCGGCGTTTTTGTATGTGGTGCGCCCGAAGTTGTTGCTGTCGACTACGATCTCGTCGTGCGTCTCGACGTCGTACAACGCGGCATTGAGGCGCAGGTTCGGCCCGACCAGCGTCTTGATCCCGGCCTCGGTGCTGCGGCTCTTTTCCGGCGAAAGTCCGAAGTTGAGCCCCGGCGCGCCGCCGGACTGATATGCCATCTCGGAGAAGGTCGGGGTCTCGAAGCCCCGCCCGTAGTTCGCGTATAGGCTGGTTGCGGGGGCGACGCGGTAGAGGATGCCGAGCGCGGGGGTAGTAGCGTTGAAGTCGCGGGTCCCGCTGTTGTCGAGGTTGAGCGTGCCGGGGACGATGAGGTAGTCGGTCGATCCAAACGAAACGCGGTTCGCGCGCACGCCGCCCATGGCGATCCACTTCTCGGCGAAATGCCACTCGGCCTGTGCATAGACCGCGCTGCTCGAAACGGTGTCGTCCTCATCGCGCCGCAGCGCGCCGAAGGCCCCAAAATTGTTCACGAAACCCTTGCGCCGCTGGTCCATGCTCTCGTACTCGCCGCCCAGCGTGAGCGTGAGCGGTCGCCCGGCGAGCGCGGCGTCGTGCGTCAGGCGCAGGCCGGCGCCGGAGTAGCTCGTGGCGAGGTCGATCACCCCGCCCGAACTACCGAAATTGCTCGGGCTCGGCACAGGGTTCAGGCCTTGGAAGGCGAGAAACTGGTTGACGTTGCGCTGTCCGGAATACAGGGTCGCGCTCAGAGTGTTCGCGCCGAAGCGATGCTCGAGCGTCGCGCCGGCCTGGTTCTGGCGCACGCTCTTGCGCGTGTTGAAGGTGGTCGTGCCGGATACCGATTGCGTCGGGTCGGCTTTGGCCTGCGCCCGGGTGAGGCCGAGCGGATCCTGTGTGTTCGGGCTGTCGAAGGCGTTTGCGACCAGGGTGAAGGTGGTGTCGCCGCCGAGGCCGAAGCGCAGCTTGGCGTTGGCCTGGTCGCGCTTGGCGGCGCTGTGGTCGCGGTAGCCGTCGGTCTCGAAGTGCGCGCCGCTCGCGAGCCAGTCCATGTTGCCGCTGCGCATGCCGGCTTCGAGCGATTCGCGCTTGGTGCCGAACGAGCCTGCCTCGAGCCGGCCCTCGACGCCTTGCTCGGCCGCGCCGTCGCGGGTAAAGACGTTGATCACGCCGCCGGAGGCGTTGCCGTACATGACCGAGAACGGCCCGCGCAGCACCTCGATGCGGTCGGCCGAGCCGAGGTCGATGTGCGATACCTGGCCCTGGCCGTCGGGCATGCTGGCCGGGATGCCGTCCACCAGCAGGCTCAGGCCGCGGATGCCGAAGGTCGAGCGCGCGCCGAAGCCGCGCGAGGAGATCTGCAGGTCCTGGGCGTAGTTCTGCCGGTTCTGCGCCACGATCCCCGGCACGCTGCCGAGCGACTCGGACAGGTTTACCTCGGGCCGGCCGAAGTGGATGTCGTCGCCGTAGAGGGTGTCGATCGAGGCCGGCACCTCGAGGCTGGGGCGCTCGGTGCGGGTCGCGGTGACGCTGACCGCGTCTTCCGGCTGCTGCGCACGGACCGCGAGCGGCAGGCACAGCATGATGCACGACAGAACGGCGGTGCGCGCAGGGTTCACTTTGGCTTCTCCACGGTGTTCTTGACGTTTAAATGGCAATCGGCCACGAAGGCGCGGATCAGCGCACCACCACGCCCCAAGGTTTGAGCCCGACCGGTATGTCGCGCAAGCGCACGTTCTCGACCGTGTCGATCACCGAAACCGAGTTCGAACGGCCGTTCGCGACATAGAGCTTCTTTCCATCCGGCGTCAGCGCCATGTTCCAGGGCCGCTTGCCGACCGGGATCGTGGCGACGATCGCATTCGTGCCGGTGTCGATCACCGATACCGTGCCATCGCCGCCGTTCGAGACGTAGACCCACTTGCCGCTCGGATGCACGGCGATGCCGTTGCTGCGCACCCCTGCCTTGATCCGCGCGACGACTTTGAAATCCGCCGTGTCGAGCACGTAGACGGTGTTGGCGTTCTCGGAGGCTACGTAGGCGCGGCTGCCATCGGGCAGGAAGCCGATCCCGCGCGGCCGATCGCCGACCGGCACCTTGGCGATCTCCTTGCGCTGGGCGAAGTCGATGATGTCGACCGCGCTGCCTTCCTCGGCGCTGACGAACACCAGCCGCCCGTCCGGGCTGAATTCGGCGTGCTCGGGGTTCTTGCCGCGCACCTTGACGATGAAAGCGAGGCGGTTGTCGCGCGTGTCGACGAACGCAACGTCGTTGCTTTCCTCGATCGCGGCGGAGACCCAGCGCCCGTCGGGCGACATGCCTACGCCCTCGGGCGATTCGCCCAGCGGCACCGACGCGGCCTGGCTGCGCGTTGCCAGATCGATCACCACCAGGCGATTGTTGGGCTGATCGCTCACGTACAGCCAGCGACCGTCCGGGCTGACCGCGGTGCCGCGCGGCTTCTTGCCCGCGGCGATCTCGGCCACCACCGCGTCGGTCGCGGTGTCGATGATCGACATGGTGCCCGAGCCCTCGTTCGGCACGTAGGCATAGGGGGCCGCGAGCAGCGCCTGCGGCAGCGCGAGCAACAGCGCGCACAGCAAGCGCGCCGGCGCCGGCATCGCGCGGCTACTCTTTTGCACCGGCGGCGCGCAGCGCGTCGATGGATTCACGGTCGCCGTTTTCGAGCGCCATGGCAAGAGCGGTCTTGCCGCGATTGTCGTGCTTGGCAACGTCGGCGCCACGTGACAGCAGCAACTTCACCGTCGCCGCCTTGCCGTATCCCGCGGCCCACATCAGCGCGGTCAACTCGTTGTGGTAGGCGATGTTGACGTCGACGCCGGCGTCGAGCAGGGCGACCAGGCAGTCCGCATGGCCCGTGCCCGCGGCGTAGATGACGGCGGTCTTCATGACCTGGTCGGCCAGCATCGGATCGGCCTTGTGCGCAAGCAGCATGCGCACGATCCCGGCGTGCCCGTTATAGGCGGCGCTCATGAGCGGCGAGACGCCGGAGGCATTCCGGAAATTGACGTCCGCACCGCGCTCGAGCATCAGTTTCACGATCTCGGCATTGCCATTCTTGGCCGCCGTGTTGAGCGGAGTGTCGCCGATGCGATTGCGCGAGTTCGGGTCGGCACCCTGTTGGAGCAGGGCGGCTACCGTGGCTACCCTGCCGGAACGCGCGGCGACCAGCAATTCCCCGTTGACGTTCTGCGGGCTGGCCTGGCCCCAAGCGCTGCCCGCAACCAAAAGCAGCCCGAATACGCCCAATTGTCGGATCCCTAGCATTTTCTACGCTCCAAGCCTACCCGTCAGCCGAAGTGGCCCGAGTATGCCGATTGACCTCTCCTTCGTTGCTTGGCCACGGGTTGCCCGGCCTTTGCTGCGCCGCAAAATAAGCTGTGCCCTTGGCGTAACTGATTTTTTTTTGTGACTTTTGAGTATAGAGTAACAAAAAAAGAAAAATCAAAACAATTTCGTAGCGAACTACCTTCTCGCCTGGCGGCATTCGTGTTCTTGGGCGCGCGCCGGGCATGACAGTGAATTCACGGTGTACATAAACGAAACGAACCCAATACCAGGTACTAGGGAGATGTCAATGTTCAGCGAACGTAAAACGTTCTCGATCAAGGTGACCGTGGCCGTCGCCTTGATGGCGACAGCAGGCGCAGTGAGCGCACAGGAGATTACGCGTCACAAGGCGGGGCAGGGCGCGGCCGCAATCGCGCACATCAATGTAAGTCAAAAGATGCTCAACGGTTCTGACAGGCAGGACAGGAACTGGCTGCAGACCAACGGCGGCTACGCCCAGACGCGCTACTACCCCGGTTCGCAGATCAACACCGGCAACGTGAAGAAACTGAAGCCGGCATTCGTGTTCCAGACCGAGGTGGTGGAATCGATGGAGACGGCGCCGATCGTCGTCGACGGGGTGATGTACGTCACCACTTCCTACGATCACGTGTATGCGCTCGACGCCGTGAGCGGGAAGGAGCTCTGGCACTACAAGCAGAAGCTGGGGCCGATCGCGACCTACTGCTGCGGCCCGAACAACCGCGGGGTGGCGATTTCAGGTGGAGCACTTTTTCTCGGGACGCTCGATGCAAAGCTGGTATCGCTCGACGCCAAGACCGGCAAGGTCCTGTGGGAAACGCAGATCGCCGATCCTGAGAAGGGCTACAGCGAGACGATGGCCCCGACCGTGGTCGACGGCAAGGTGCTGATCGGCACCAACGGCGGCGAGTACGGGATCCGCGGCTTCGTCAAGGCCTACAGCGCGGCCGACGGCACGCTGCTGTGGACTTTCTACACCATCCCCGAGCAGGGGAGCGAGGGCGTGTGGGCGACGAAAGACGCGACTGGCCGCAACCTGCACCGCGACATCGCGGCGGAAAAGGCCGCGTTGGCGATGGCGGAAATGGCGGCGCCGGCGACAGCAGAAAAGCCCGCGTCGGCGACTGTGGACAAGCCTGCGGTACCGAAGGATTTCTACAAAACCCTCGGTGGCGGCGTATGGATGAACCCTTCGGTCGATCTCAAGACCCGCACCATCTACTTCGTCGTGGGCAACCCGTCGCCCGATCTTTACGGCGCGATCCGCCCGGGGGACAACCTGTACACCGATTCGATGGTGGCGGTGGACCTGGACAAAGGAACCTACAAGTGGCACTCCCAGTATGTCCCGCATGACGTGTGGGATCTGGATGCCGTCAGCAACACGATGCTGATCGACGTCAAGAACAAGTCGGGCAAGATGGTTCCGGCCGTGATCCACGGCGGCAAGACCGGCCACGTGTATATCCATGACCGCAAGACCGGCGCGCTGATCCGGTTCTCGCAGGCAATGATCCCGCAGGAGAACATGTGGGTGCTTCCGACCCCGGAGGGCGCGCGCATGCTGCCCGGCGCCAATGGCGGCGTGGAATGGTCGCCGATGGCGTTCAGCCCGAAGACCAGGCTCGTCTACGCGCTCAACCTGCACCAGCCGATGACCTACCACGTCGAGGCTGCCGCTTACCCGGGCGGGAAGCTGTGGCTGGGCGGGGCGTTCAAGACCATTCCGACCGAGAAGCAGTGGGGCCGGGTCGCGGCAGTAAGCGTCGACACCGGCAAGATCGCGTGGAAGCATGACACCGAGCAGCCGCTCATCGGCGGAGGGCTGGTGACGGCCGGCGGCCTGTTCTTCTTCGGCGAGGGCAACGGCAACTTCGACGCGCTCGACGCAAAGACCGGCAAGAAGCTGTGGAGCTTCAATTGCGGCGCCGGCGCCAACGCGATGCCCGTGTCCTACATGGTGAAGGGCAAGCAGTACGTCGCGATGGGCTGTGGCGGCAATACGCAGCTCGACTTCAAGCGCGGCAACAGCGTTTTCGTGTTCGCGCTCTAAGCAAAGCACGGTCGCATAGCGAGGCCGCCTTCGGGCGGCCTCGTTCGTTTTTCGGCAGGAGGATTTGATTTGAAGCTCGGCAAGATATGTTTTTGGGGCGGGCTGCTGCTGGCCCTCGCGACCGGGCGCGCCTACAGTCAGGATATCGACGCCGGGGCGCGCAAGGCGGAAGTCTGCATGCCCTGCCATGGCGTCAATGGCAACTCGACCAACCAGCAGTTTCCGATCCTCGCCGGCCAGACCCTGCGCTACATCTACGTCGAGCTGAAGGACTTCAAGGCCGGGCGGCGCAAGAATCCCTTCATGGATCCGGTCGCGGCCAAGCTCTCGCGCGAAGACATGTTCGACCTGGGGGCGTTCTTTGCCGCCCAGAAGCGAGCCCCGACACCATTCAATTCCGACCCCGTCAAGGCCGCCAAGGGCGAGGCAAAGGCGGACGAGACGCTTTGCACCATGTGCCACCTAGGCGGCTTCATGGGGCAGAACGAGGTTCCGCGGGTTGCCGGGCAGCACTACGAATACATCGTCAAGCAGCTCGAGGACTTCAAGGCCGGCCGGCGCACCAACGATGCCGGCACCATGGCGAGCGTGGCGAAGACTCTGTCCGAAGAAGACATCAAGAATCTTGCGAACTACCTGGCGGGATTGCAGTAGCGGTGCCGCACGCTTGCCTGGCGCGCCGTCGCGAGCGGGCGCAGGCGTTTACGCGCTGGGGCTGATCGGGATGCTGGCGCTCAAGGGCGCCGATGCGCAGCAGCAGAAGGCATCCCCGCTCGAGCAGCCGGAAATCGTCGTCGTGGGTACCAGCCCGGCCGGGGGCACCGGGATCCCCGCGGGACTGTATCCCGGTAACGTTCAGGCCATCTACGCGCGCGACATAGTGCCTGATGCGGCGAACATTTCCGAGATCCTGCAACGGGCATCAGGCAGCGTGAGCATCAGCAACACCCAGGGCAATCCGTTCCAGGCCGACTTGAATTACCGCGGCTACACGGCGTCCCCGGTGCTCGGCACGCCGCAGGGGCTCTCGGTTTACGTCGACGGCATGCGGGTCAACGAGCCCTTCGGCGACGTGGTGTCGTGGGACCTGATCCCGCGCATCGCGATCGCCAATGTCACCATCGTCCCGGGAACCAATCCCGTATACGGGTTGAATACCCTCGGCGGCGCGATCTCGGTCAATACCAAGAGCGGCTTCGCGTTTCCCGGCGCGACCATCGGCCTGGGCGCAGGCTCTTTCGGACGCAAATCTCTCGATGCGCAGTATGGGGGGCACGGCGAGAACACTGACTACTACCTCGCCGCGAGCCTGTACGACGAAAGCGGCTGGGCCCTGTTCAATCCGAGCCGCGTGCGCCAGTTTTTCGGCAAGACCGGATTCCAGGACAGAGACACGGACATCGATCTGTCGGTCCAGTATGCGGACAACAGCCTGGGCGGCAACCAGCTGGTACCCCAATCCATGCTCGCCACTGCGGCGCAAGGCTATACCCATCCCGACGTCACCACCACGCAGAATTTCGTGCTCAACCTGAGCGGCGTGCGAGACCTCAGCGAAACCGACGGCGTGGAGGGAAACGTCTATTACCGGCGCATCTCGCGCGACATCCTCAACTCCAACGTCAACGATCCCGTCGTGCCGGGGTCTTCCGCCCAGGCGGCGAATTGCATGGTCCTGTACGGCGAGGCGTGCGCGCAGAATATCCTCAATCACGAGATTCAGAACGCGTACGGCCTGAATCTGCAGTATACGAATCAGGGACGGTTTCTCGGGCGCCGGCAGTACTTCTCGGCCGGCGTCAATGTCGAGTCCGGCACGGCCACGCTGTCGCAGCTCACCCAGGACGCGGTCGTCGACGCGAGCCGCGCGGTGCTGGGCGTGGCGCCGTTCAGTCCCCGGTCCGCGGTGGATTCCCGGACCCGGCGCTATGCGGTGTACGCGACCGACACGCTGTCGCTCGGCGAACGCTCGAGCCTTACCTTATCGGGCCGGTTCGACCGCGCATCGGTGGGACTGTCGGGAACTTCCGTCGACCAGGCGGGCAACCCCGTGAACCTCGAGGGCGACCATTCCTACTGGCGGTTCGATCCCGCGCTCGGCGGCACTTACGGTCTGTTCCGCAGTACGACGCTGTTCGCCAATTACGCCGAAGGATTCCGCACGCCTTCGGCGATCGAGCTGGCGTGCGCCGATGCGGCGCATCCGTGCGCGGGCGTGCCCAACGCCTTCTCGGCGGACCCGGAGCTGAAGGCCGTGGTGGCAAGGAGCCTCGAGGTCGGTGCGCGCGGTAAATTGGGCCCGGATGCCGCTTGGCGCGTCGCCGTTTTCCACAGCACGCTGTACGACGACATCCTGTTCAACCAGTCGACGGTCAGCACCGGCTACTTCTCGAATGTGGGCAAGACCCGCCGCGTAGGCATCGAGTCGAGCCTGAGCGGCAAGCAATCGCGCTGGGACTACGCCCTGAGCGCGAGCTGGATAAGGGCGACTTACCAGACCCCATTCGAGGTCGCTGATCCCGCCAACCCCGGGTCCGCGTGCCCCGGGCCCGGCTGCATTCCGGTGCAGCCCGGCGACCGCATACCGGGCATCCCGGCCGCGGTCGGAAAGCTGCTTCTGGGCTACCGGGTTTCGCCTCAGACCCGGGTCGAGGTGCAGGTCCAGGCCCAGCGGGCGCAATACGCCCGGGGCGACGAAAACAATCTCACCGTCTACGGCATGATCCCCGGGTATTCAACCGTCAGGCTCGGGCTCACGCGACAGGTCGGCAAGGGGGTCGAGCTCCATGCAGGCGTGACCAACCTGTTCGACCGCCGCTTTGCCACGTTCGGGGCGCTTGCCCGGAACAACGTCGCCGGGGGAGATGCGGAGAACTTCTGGGCCGTCGGCCAGCCGCGCGCCTGGTTCCTTGGACTGCGCGCGCTATTTGAGTGAGCGCATGCGCGGCAACATCCGCCGCAGGGTGGCGTCGCGATCAACGAGCACGTGCTTCAGCACGGCCAGGACGTGAGCGGCGATGAGCGCGACGAACACGTACGAGGTCACGACGTGTGCGCCGCTGAGCGCCGCATAGATCGATTTGTCGTCAGTGCCCCAAGGCGACAGTCTCACGAGACCGAAATACTTGATGCCGTACTTGCTGAAGTTGGATGCGAGGTATCCCGAAAGCGGCATGATGAGCATGCATGCGTACAGTGCAGCGTGAGCCCACCGCGCAAGACGCGTCTCCCACCGTGGCATGGTGTTCGGAAACGCAGGCGCGGGATGTCTGGTGCGCCACCAAAGCAGGACGACTATGACCAGTCCCGCGGTGACTCCGATCGACTTGTGCAAGTTGACGACAATGGAGCGCGCTGGAGTGCCGCGCGGCACGCCATCAAGGTACCAGCCGTGTGCCATCAGGAACAGGATGGCGCCGGCGACGATCCAGTGCAGCGCGATCGTGGTGCGCGTGTAACGGCTGGCCGCGCTTACTTCGGCGTTTCTACCCTGATCTTGATGCTTGAATACCACAGCGCTAGATTCTCTATATCGTCGTCGGTGAGCGGCTTCGCAATCACGCTCATCTGCGGATTCTGCCGCTTGCCGGAGCGAAACGCACGCAGCTGTTCGACCAGGTACTCTTTCTGCTGGCCGCTCAGGTTGGCGGCGCCGGGCAGAACCGCGACGCCGTCCAGGCCGTGGCAGTTCTGGCACAGAGTCTGAACCAGGTGCGGCGCCGCGTCACCCGCGCGCGCCGTTCCGATCAGCGATCCTGACGCCGCTGCCAGCAGCCAGGCCACGAATACAGCTGCTTTCGAATTGCGCATCTTGTCGGCGTCCAAAAAAAAAATGGACCGGGCACAAGGCCCGGCCCATGTTGCTTCCACAGTGGTTACTTGCCTTGATACGAGATGCGGTAGATCGCTCCCGCCTTGTCGTCCGCGACCAGGATCGAGCCGTCGACGTACTGCCTGACGTCGACCGGCCGCCCGAGGTAGACGCCTTCCTCGTTCATCCAGCCTTCGGCGAACGGCTCGGTCTTCGCGGCGTTACCCTTGGCATCGAGGTAAGTCACCATCACCCTGGCGCCCCTGGGCTTGACCGCGTTCCACGAACCGTGCTGCGCGCTGAAGATCGCGCCGCGGTACTTGGCCGGGAACATCTTGCCGGTGTAGAACATCATGCCCAGGTCCGCGGCGTGCGCGATCATCTCCACCTGGGGCTTGACGTACTTCGCCGCGAGTTCCTTCGGGATCGCAGTGTTCTTGTACTCGTCGGTCCTGGTGCTGCCGCCGCCGTACCACGGGAAGCCGTACCAGCCGCCCATATGCAGCTTGCCGTTCGTGGCGGGCACCTTGTTCAGCTCGCCCGGAGGAATTTCGTCCCCCATGCCGTCGACCTGGTTGTCGGTGAACCACAGGCTGTGGTCGCTGGGATTGAAGTCGAGGCCCGACGAGTTGCGCATCCCGGTGAGAACGACCTGGCGGTCGGTGCCGTCCCGGGTGAAGGACACGATGCCGCCCATGCCCACCTTGCGGTAGAGGTCGATCTTCTCCTTCGGGGTGACGTTGAACGGCTGCCCGAGCGTGATGTAGATCCTGTTGTCGGGCCCGATCACGCAGGCGCGCGCGGTGTGGTTGTACGACTCCTCTTCCGGCGGAATCAGCTCGCCCTGCTTGACGATCGCGACCGCGACGGTGTCGGGGCCTTCCATGAAATACTCCGCGGCGGGAAACATCAGCACCCGGTTGCGCTCGACGACGAACAGGAAGCCGTCGGGCGAGTAGCACGAGCCGGCGGGGTCGTCGAACTTGACGCTCGGGCTGAACTCCTCGACGGTATCCGCGACGTTGTCCATGTCGCGGTCGGTCACCGCCCAGAAGGTGGACTTGCGCGTGCCGACGAACACGGTCGCCTTGTTGCGGCTTACCGCCATCTGGCGCGCGTCGGGCACGATCGCGAACAGCTCGATCTTGAAGCCGTCGGGCAGCTTGATCCGCTGCAGCACCTTCTTCAGGTTTTCCGCGTACTGCCCGCCCTGCGGCACGCTCTTGCCGGCGACCGAGTCGGTTTTCTTGAAGTTGCCCAGCTTTTCCAGATTCGCTTCGTCGCCCTTGGCGAACGCAGCGCTCGCGGCGACCGCGACCGCGACGCCGAGCGCCGTTCCCAGCATGGTTCTTTTCATGGTTCCCCTCTCCTTGGTTCCGACCCGCATATTGCGGGGAGGGCATCTTCAGCCTGACGTCAGTAAAAAGTCAATGCCGCGGTGCAGTAAACTAATCGGATGAGGTCGTTCGTCTACAACGCGTTGCCGGGCCGGGTAGTGTTCGGCGCGGGAACGCTGGCGCAGCTGCCGGCAGAGCTCGAGCGGCTGGGCGCCAAGCGTACGCTGCTGCTGTCCACGCCCGGCCAGGCCGAAAGCGCGCGGCGGCTGGCAGCGAGCCTGGGAGCGCGCGCCGCGGGGGTGTACGACAAGGCGGCGATGCACGTTCCGCTCGCGGTCGCCGAGGACGCGCGCCGCGTCGCGCGCGAGCTCGGCGCCGACTGCTGCGTAGCGGTAGGCGGAGGCTCGACCACCGGCCTCGCCAAGGCGATCGCGCTCACCTCGGGCCTGCCGATCGTCGCCGTGCCGACCACGTATTCGGGCTCGGAGATGACGACGGTCTACGGCCTGACCGAGGGCGGATTGAAAAGGACCGCGCGCGACGCGCGCGTGCTGCCCAAGACCGTGATCTACGATTCAGAGCTCACGCTCGGCCTGCCGCCCGCCGTGTCGGCCGCGAGCGGGATGAACGCGATCGCGCACTGCGTCGAGGCGCTCTACGCGCGCGACGGCAACCCGATCACCTCGCTGATGGCGGAGGAGGGCATCCGCGCGCTGGCGAGTGCATTACCGATCCTGGTAAGCGAAACTCAAAATCTGGAAGCGCGAAGCGAAGCCCTGTATGGGGCCTGGCTCGCCGGGGTCGCGCTCGGCTCGACCGGGGTGGCGCTGCACCACAAGCTGTGCCACACGCTGGGCGGCAGCTTCAACCTGCCGCACGCCCAGACCCACGCCATCGTCCTGCCGCATGCGGCGCGCTACAACCGCGACGCCGCGCCCGAGGCGATGGCGCGCGTGGCGCGCGCGCTGGGCGCGCAGGATGCTCCGGGCGGACTGTATGACCTGGAGCTGCGGCTGGGACTGCGCATGAAGCTGTCCGAGATCGGCATGCGCGAGACGGATCTCGAGCGCGCGGCGCAGATCGCGCTCGAGAGTCCCTACCCGAACCCGCGCCCGGTGGAATACGCGGGCGTGCTGGAGTTGCTGCACGCGGCTTACGAGGGGCGCCGGCCTGAAGCCTGAGCGCACTGCCGGGTTTCTTCTTGCCGGCGCGCTGCTCGCCAACGCGGCGGCGCAGGGCGTCGGGCGCTTCGTGCTCACGCCTTTGCTGCCGGACATGCGCGCCGCGGCGGGGCTGGACGCCGCGCAGGCGGGGATCGTCGCCGGGGCGAACTTCGCCGGCTACCTGGCGGCGAGCATCTGGCTCGCGTTGCGTGCGCGCGAAGGCCGCATCGGCGCGGTGCCGCTCGGCTATGTATTGGTGCTCGCGGGCGCTTTCGCCATGGCGTTCGCGCCGAGCTATCCGCTGTGGATCGGCGCGCGCGCGGCGGCCGGCTACGGCGGCGCGCTGCTGTTCCTCGGTTCGCTCGACGCCTACGCGCGCGCGGCGCGCGCGCCCGAGGATCTGCGCCCGCTTGCCGGGGTCGGCATCGGCATCGCGTTGTCGTGCGCCGCGGTGCTGCCCTGGCTCGCCGACTGGCGCGGCGGCTGGCTCGCCGCTGGCGCGCTCGGCGTGCTCGCGGCGCCGTTCGTGCTGCGCCTGCCGCGCGGCGCGGTCGCGGGCCACGTCGGCGACGAGCCGGCGCCGGCGCTGACCGCACCGCTCGTGCGCCTGGCGGTTTCCTACGCCGCGTTCGGCTTCGCTTTCGGCGCCGCGACCACCTTCTTCGTCAATGCCATCGCCTCGGACAACCGGCGCGCCGCGGCGCTGGTATGGGTCGTGGTGGGCGTGTTCGCCGCGCCTTCCGTGTGGCTGTGGAGCTGGGTGCGGCGGCGCGTGCGCGCGGTCGGCGCGTTGTTCGCGGCCAACACGCTGCACGCGGCGAGCATCCTGCTGGTCGCGCTCGATCCGCGCCCGTTCACCGCGGCGATCGCCGGCATGGTGTTCGGCGCCACCTTCCTCGGGGTTCCGGCGCTGTCGCTCGCGCAGGCGAGAATCCTCGTGCCGAAGAGCGCGCGCCGCACCGCGGCCTGGGTCACGGTGCTCTACGGCATCGGCCAGATGGCGGGCCCGCCGGCGATCGGCTGGCTCGGCGAGCGCCTGGGCTCGCTCGCGCACGGCCTGCTCGGCGCGGCCGCAGTGGGCGCTGTCGCCGCGCTGCTGCTGATCCCGGACCTGCGCCGCCGCTAGCGCCCGAACTCGCGCTCCTGCAGCGCGCGCCACTGGATCTTGCCCGAGGCGGTGCGCGGCAGTGCTTCGGTGAACTCGATCACGCGCGGCGCCTTGTAGGCCGCCATCTGGCCGTGGGCCCAGGCGAGGATCTCCTCGCCTGCGAGCCTGCCGCGGAACTCGGGCTTGAGCACGACCACCGCTTTGACCGTCTCTCCGCGGCGCTCATCGGGCGCGGCGATGATGCAGCACTCCTGGATCGCGGGGTGGCGGTACATGCTTGCTTCGACCTCGGCCGGCCAGACCTTGAGCCCGGCGGCGTTGATCATGCGCTTCAAGCGGTCGGAGATGAAGAAGTAGCCGTCTTCGTCCATGCGCCCCAGGTCGCCGGTGCGAAAGAAGCGCCGCCCGCCGATCTCGGCCCAGGACTCGCGGTAGGCTTTCTCGTTGTTCCAGTAGCCGGTCAGAAGCTGCGGCCCGCGCACCACGATCTCGCCCTGTGCGCCGGGCTCGAGCACGGCCAGGCTGTCGGGGTCGACCACCAGCGACTCGGTGTCGAAGACGGGGATGCCGAGGCACTGCATCTTGCAGCGCGCAGGCGGATTGCTGTGCGTCTGCGAGATGGTCTCGGTCATGCCGTAGCCCTCCATGTAGCGGATGCCGCAGGTGTCGAGCAGCTTCTGCGCGATCGCCTCGGGCATCGCCGCGCCGCCGCCGAACACGCAGTCGAGGGACGATACGTCGTGCGAAAGCGCGCCTGGGTGCGAGAGCAGGTCGACCACCATAGTTGGCACGTTGGCCCAGTGGGTGCAGCGGTGGCGCTCGATCAGGCGCGCCGCGAGCTCGGCGTCCCAGCGCGGCTGGATCACCATGGTCGAGCCCGAGTAGACGCAGGCGTGCAGCGTGTGCACCAGCCCGGTGACGTGGAACATCGGCGCGGTGGACAGCGCGACCGCGTCCTGGTGGATGCCCTCCCACAGCACCGCGCCGGCGACATTGAACATCACCGTGGCGTGGGTGTGCATGCAGCCCTTGGGCCGGCCGGTACTGCCGGAGGTGTAGGGCATGACGGCGAGCGTGTCGGCCCGCGCGCGCGAAGGCGCCGCGGCGTGGCCGAGCGCGAGCGCGTGCGGCCACAGCGTCACGCCGCGCGCATCGATGCGCGCGCGCCTAGCCTCCACCGCGTCCGGGCGCGGCAGGTCGCTCTCGGGCGAGGCGTAGTCGGAATAGGCCGCCACGATCACGCGCTCGAGCGGCGTCCTGCCGACCAGGCCGGCGACCTGCGGCCAGACCTCCTGGCCGACGATCGCCGTGCGCGCGCCGCTGTCCTCGAGGTAGTGCGCGAGTTCGTCCGCCACGCACATCGGGCTCACCGGCACCATCACTGCATCCGCGCGCGAGATCGCGTAGGCCGCGAGCAGGAACTGCGGGCTGTTCTGCAGGTCGACCAGCACCCGGTCGCCGGGACGCACGCCGCAAGCCTGCTGCAGGAACCCGGCCAGGCGCAGCGCCTGTTCGTGCGCCTCGCGGTAGGCGAGCGCGGCGCCGAAAAACCAGCTCACGGGCTTTTGCGGGTAGCGGCGCGCCGAGACCTCGAGCAGCTCGTGCAGCGGCGTGCAGGGAACGCTCAGCGAGCGCGGCAGGCCCTTGGGCCAGAAGCGGAAGTGACGCGGGGTCATACGTTGGCAGAGTATATTTGAGGCAGAAAGGAGACAGCATGATTGCCGTGATCTTCGAGTTCACCCCGGCGCCGGGGCGCAAGCAGGAATATCTCGACCTCGCCGCCGGGCTCAAGCCGGAGCTCGACCAGGCCGACGGCTTCGTCTCGATCGAGCGCTTCGAGAGCATCACCGCGCCCGGCAGGTTCGTCTCGATCTCGTTCTGGCGCGACGAGGAGGCGCTGCGCAAGTGGCGCAACCTCTCACAGCACCGGCAAGCCCAGGCCAAAGGCCGCGGCGGCATCTTCTCCGGCTACCGGTTGCGGGTGGCGGGCGTGCTGCGCGACTACAGCCACGCCGAGCGCGGCCAGGCGCCGCGCGACAGCGTTGCCTTGCACGGTTAAGTCAGCTGCTTGACAGCGTTTCCAATCTGAGTATAGTGGCCTAATAGACCGGTCGGTCTAGTTTGTGCCAAAACGATCAGAAAGGAGGAACGCATATGCGAGTAGCCAAGGACAGCGTGGACGTACGGATGCAGATCCCGGGCGCCGTGATCCGGCAACGGACCGATTTCGGAATCGCGCACGGTTTGGGCTCGATCAGCGGTGAGTACTTCAGCCTCTCGGCGGGCGTCGATACGACCCCGCTGTTCCAGGGGCTGGAAGGCGACCTGTGCCAATGCCCGCACTGGGGCTTCGTATTGCGTGGCCAGCTCACCACCACCGATGCGATCGGCGTGCAGGAGACGGTGAAGGAGAATGACCTCTTCTACTGGCCCCCCGGGCACAACGTCAAGGTCGACGTCGACGCCGAGATCGTCATGTTCAGCCCGCAGCACGAGCACAGCCATGTCATCGACCACATGATCAAGAAGGTAGCGAGCTAGGAGGTCGCGTTCGTTGACCGCACCGCAACCCGCGCACGCAACCAAGCAGCGCCTGCTCGACGCCGGGATGGCGATGCTGCTCAAGCACGGCTATCACGATCTTGGCATCCAGGCCCTGCTCGATGCCACGGGCACGCCGAAGGGTTCGTTCTACCATCACTTCAAGGACAAGGAGGACTTCGCGCTGCAGGTCATCGACCAGTACATGGCGCAGGTGCACGCGGGGCTCGACGCATGCCTTCTTGGCGACAATAGCCGCCCTCCGCTCGAGCGGGTGCGTCGATTCTTCGAAACGGTACAGAAGAACTATCGCAAGGAAGGTTACCTTGGCTGCCTGCTGGGCGGGCTCGGACAGGAACTTTCAGGCGTGAGCGAGGTGTTTCGGCGCAAGGTCGAAGTCTGCTTCACTGAAATCGCCAAGCGGATCACCATGTGCCTGGACGAGGCCCGCAATCAGGGCGACATCCCGGCCGATTCCGATACGCGGCAAATGGCGAGCTTGCTGGTGGACTGCTGGGAGGGCGCGGCGCTGCGCAGCCGGTTGCGGGGCAGTGCGGCGCCGCTTGCCGCAATGCTCGACTTCTACTTCCGGTCGGCAGTCAGCCGCTGAGCCGCGGAGGGCGCTCCAGCACACCGCCGAGCTATCAGGACAAGGGCAGCAACGGCCCAACAAAGCATCGCAAACGACCACCGTGCGTACGAATGTTCCCAGCGCATTAGCCCAAGAACACTGCCCGCACCGGCAAACGATAGTGTCCCCACCACAATCGCCGTGCGACTGCGGCGCCGAAGAGTCCACGTGAGTGCGGCACGCAAGTTTGATCGCCGCACAGGTTCACGTTCATCGAGGGGCTTCAATTCGCGCATCCGAAGCGGCGGATTAAACAGGTCGCTGGTGGGCCAAAGCGCGTTCTCGCGGCGCAACCACAGTGCATGTGCGGCTTAACGAGCGTGTAGAAAAAGGTCTTTGCAGAAGCATTCCACCGCCTTGATTGAGT